>Ga0172382_10000272_pt1 | contig 95361 bp, 73 predicted proteins | sample Leawel138RmetaG_FD_122245 | JGI IMG/M metagenome (GOLD analysis project Ga0172382, IMG submission 122245) | Leachate microbial communities from a municipal landfill in Southern Ontario, Canada - Leachate well 138R metaG | ecosystem: Engineered > Solid waste > Landfill > Unclassified | place... | reverse complement strand
TTTTCTCCTCCTGGAGTGGAATTTTCTGTGGAATAGTGGACCTATTTGAGGAAAATTTCGCTTCAGGAGGTGGAAAATGAACAAGTTTGGTGACCGAAGGCTGAATGTCCACAGGCCCTAGTCAGGAATTCCAAGTTCTGTTTGCAGAGAACGTGATCGTAATCTCGACCAATTTGGTTAGCCCGGCTAGCTTTCCAATGCTCCTCCCACAGCCCTTCTAGCTCCCGGGTCACCGTGGGGTCGGCCGGAGGTGCTGTCGGCGGAAAGCTTTGAGGAGGCTCTACCGGTCGCAGTAGTCCCAGCACCGGCATCGAGCAAAGACCAAAGACCAAAACCAGGGGAACCCAAAAAAGATAGTAAGCCTTTCCTGGCCTTCCTCTCCAAACCCAGGGCACCATTCCGTGTAATTTTCTGCTCACCACGAGTAAGACCCAGGAGACCGGCGCCAGCATCAGGATCCACCAATTTGCGATAGAGGCAAGGAGCGTGTCTATCAGCTCAGCGACCTCCCCAGACGGAGAGAAGTAGTGATGATGTGATCGCCCAAAAAAACTGGCATTGGCCTGCTCCAGCGCTGGTATCAGCACCACGGACAACAACAGGACCAGGCCGAAAGCGGCTACAGGAGCCACTACCCAGGCTCCGAGAGAAGTCAAAATCTTAACTTGACGCCCCTCCAGGACAGGCCGCAGCACCCAGGCAAGAAAAAGCCAGGCGATCACTCCCACCAGCAGGCAAATGACCACAAAATATACTAGATTCGGTCCGCCCGGGTCCCCTAATTCAGCCCGCTGCTGAGTTCCCCAGGTAACCGCGAGAATTATGGGCGAAAAGAACCAGCCGCCCAAAGCCAGGGAGGCCACGCGTTCGCGAAGAGAATACTGGAGCGGCGGGGCAGGCTCGTTACCCAATTCTTGCAAGATGTAATCTTTTGAAATCTCTTGGGAAGATTGATCGGTTTGGGTCGCGGCCAGACTCTCAAACCAGGGCCAGAAGTCCTTACCCGACCGGATCTGATTGAGGTGTTGGTGAATGAGGCGATAGACTGAAAGAAGCCGTTCACCGGAACCTATCCTTTGGACCGCTTCGTCATAGGTTGCGTTGACCAGATCCGCAAACGAGTTGGCCTCCCTTTGAAAGCAGCGATTTATAATCGAGTCTAGTTCGGCGTTTGCCATGGCCTACTATTCGTCAGTCATGAACATTTTCTCTCTAAACCAAAAAAAGCGCGTTTTCACGCGCTTTTTTGGCTGGGGTACCTGGATTCGAACCAGGGAATGGCGGAACCAAAACCCGCTGCCTTACCGCTTGGCTATACCCCAATAACATCGGTATGATAGCTAGAGATCTGGCTGTCGTCAACCATCTCCCCAAAATTGACGTGGATACTTTTTAACCCGCCTCCACGTAGGGCGGTCGGCCTGAAGCAAGCCGACACCAGGCCTGCTTCCCTATTACCGGAGCGAGAATCGAACTCGCGACTCCGCCGGATTCTCGAGGTGTTGGTGTCTCGACCTCAAGGCGGCGGCGCTTTTCCACTAAGCTACCCGATCTCGTCGTCTTCGTTCTCCTGGAACTCTTTATATGCCTGCTCGAACTCTTGCTTCTTTTCGTCGGTCACTTCCTGCAGCTGGGTCAATAGTCCGAAACCGTGGGCGGCCTCCTCCAAATGGGCGTCGGCCCGGCCCGGCGCAGTCAACGGGTCGAAGCTCTTGAGTCCATCCACCGCGTTGCGCAATTTCTCTAGTCCCTGGCTAGCGGCATCGAGCAAGACCTCTCCGTCGGGGAAAGAAGCCGGGGAGTGCATCACCGCTAAGCGCTGCGAATAAACATCAAAATGGCGCTCCAGAACATTCAGGGCATCGAGATAGCCGGCATGCTCGATCCTCTCACGATTGCGAGCCATGACCAACCCTTTTATGAGTTCGAGAGGGTTGCGGTTTTTATCCGTCATCTATCCGCCCCCATCGGAGACGCTATTCGCGTTGGAACCATCCTCGGCTTTAGCTGCTGCGATTCCACCGTCGAAAGCAGTGGTGCGCGCCCAGGAGCCCCGTAAGGCCTGAGACAGAGCGATGGCATCATTGAGTGCCTTGGCCCGGGCGGTAGAGAACTTGGAGGCCTGGGCTACCGATTGAGAGCCTGCGTCTGCCGCCGAAGAAGCGGTGGAAACGAAGCTCGCGTTGGAGACGGATTTACTGCCCCGGGTAGACCATGAACGCGCCATAGAGAGCCAGCTGGATTGAGCTACTGATTGCGAACCAAAGGCTGCCCGGGCTCCCGCGGAAGAGTCCTTCTCGGCATCGGCGTTAGCCACCGAAAACGAGTTGGCACTGGCCGAAGCATCGGAGCCTGCTTTTGCCGAGGCCGCGGATTGGCTCTTATCGGCGCTCCAAGCATTGGCTACCGACGACATGGCGGCATTGGCCCGGGCCCCCGAGAAACGTCTGGCTGCCGCCGCAGCCGCAGACCCGAAATCGGAACTGGCAGCCGCTGTGGAGCTGCGTCGGGCATCCGCGTCGGCGACCGAGCGGTGGTCGGCGGAGGCTCCGGCAGAACTACCTTTTAGGGCATTGGCACTAGCTGCCGAGTGGTTTTGCGCCACCGCATCCGCATCAGAACTCAGGTTTGCGGTAGCAGAAGCAGCGGAAGAGTCCTCGGCCGCTGCTGCGGCGATACTGTGATGGCTGCTCTCGGCGTTGGCCACCGAGTGTTCGTAAGAGGCCGCCGTGGCGGAACTCCCCACCTGGGCCTGGGCGGTGCTGGCGGAATAATTGCCGGAAACCGAAGTCGAAACGGACCCGAACTCGGCCGATGCACTGGCCGAGCTGGTGTCATCCGCCAGGGCCTCCGCAGCCGAGTGCCTATCTGCAAAAGCCAGAGCGTCGGCAGAGTTGGAGGCGGTGGCCGAAGCGGCGGAATCTCTCAGCGATACGGCGTTGGCGATGCTGCTGTTCAAAGCATCGGCGTTGGCCACCGAAGAATCGCCCGCAAAGGAAGTGGCTGAGGAAGTGTCTTCGGCGGTAGAAACCGAGGTGGAACGATCGCGGGCGGTGGCCGTGGACACGGCATCCCACTCCGCGCTTGCGCTGGCCGAACTCCGGTGGGAAGCATCAGCTTCCGCGTTGGAGTTGCCCTGGGCGAAGGCCTGGGCGTCCGACTTTCCGGCGGCCGAGGCTGAGGTTGCAGAACCATAAAGGGCGGTAGAATCTGCTACGCTACCTTTGGAAGCTTCGGCTGCGGCGCTCGAATCTTCGGCCGCAAATCCACTTGCAGAGCTGTGATGGTTAGCCTGAGCCACGCTCTCGGAACCGTTGAACGCCTGGGCGGTCGAGACCGAGCGGTGTTCGGCACTGGCGCTGGCCGAACTGGTATCGTCGGCGGTAGCCTCTGCGGCTGAACCACCCCGGGAAAAAGCCAGCGCGTCGGCGGTATTGGAAGCCTGGGCCGAAGAGGCCGAGCCGTCTATAGACACGGCGTTGGCGATGCTGTCATTCAATGCGTCCGCGTTGGCCACCGAAGAATCACCCGCGAAGGCGGTGGCTGAGGAGGTGTCGTCGGCTGCGGCCGTGGCCGCAGAGTGAAAGTCGGCAGTGGCGGTGGAAACGGCACCCCATTCTGCACTCGCGCTGGCGCTACTGGTGTCGTCGGCTTTGGCCTCAGCCGCCGACTGACCCTGAGCAAAGGCCAGAGCATCGGCGGAATTGGAGGCCGTGGCCGAAGCGGCTGAGTCCTCTAAAGAAACGGCGTTGGCGATGCTGCTGTTCAAAGCATCGGCGTTGGCTACCGAAGAATCGCCCGCAAAGGAAGTGGCCGAGGAAGTGTCTTCCGCGGTAGAAACTGAGGTGGAACGATCACGGGCGGTGGCCGTGGACACGGCATCCCACTCCGCACTCGCGCTGGCCGAACTCTTATGAGCGGCATCAGCTTCCGCGTTGGAGTTACCCTGGGCGAAGGCCTGGGCGTCCGACTTTCCGGCGGCCGAGGCTGAGGTTGCAGAACCATAAAGGGCGGTAGAATCTGCTACGCTGCTCTTGGAAGCTTCGGCTGCGGCGCTCGAATCTTCGGCCGCAAATCCGCTTGCAGAACTGTGGTGGTTAGCCTGGGCCACGCTCTCGGAACCGTTGAAGGCCTGGGCGGTCGAGACCGAGCGGTGTTCGGCACTGGCGCTGGCCGAACTGGTATCGTCGGCGGCCGCCTCCGCGGCTGAGCCACCTCTGGAAAAAGCCAGCGCGTCGGCGGTATTGGAGGCCTGGGCCGAAGAGGCCGAGCCGTCGATAGACACGGCGTTGGCGATGCTGTCATTCAAAGCGTCGGCGTTGGCCACCGAAGAATCACCCGCGAAGGCGGTGGCCGAGGAGGTGTCGTCGGCCGAGGCCGTGGCCGCAGAACTGCCGTCGGCGGTAGCGGTAGAGACCGCACCCCATTCGGCGCTTGCGGCGGCCGAGCTAGAGTTGGTTGCGGTCGCCTCGGCTGCCGAATCACCCTGGGCGAAGGCTAAAGAGTCTGAACTTTCTCCAGCGACTGCCGAGGTCGCCGAGCCAAAGAGAGCCGTGGAACTCGCCACGCTGCCCTGGGAGGCCTCGGCGTTGGCCACGGAGTCCTCCGCTGCAAAACCGGTGGCCGAGCTGGTACCGGAAGCTTGGGAAGTCGTCGCTGAACCATTGAAGGCGGTGGCGGTCGAGACCGCTGATTGCTCGGCCGTGGCGCTGGCCGAACTGGTATCGTCGGCGGTGGCTTGCGCTGCTGAATTGTCTTGAGAGAAAGCCAGAGCATCGGCGGAGTTGGCCGCCTGGGCCGAGGAGGCCGAACCGTCCAACGCGACTGCGTTCGAGACGCTGCTGTTTAGAGCGTCGGCGCTGGCCGCCGAGTCGGCCCCCGCAAACGACGTGGCCGAGGCCAGATCATCGGCAGTGGCCACGGCTTCTGAGCCCGAACTCGCGGTGGCCGTTGCCACTGCACTATTCTCAGCCGAAGCTACAGCCGAACTCTGACCAGTGGCGGTGGCTTCGGCCGCCGAATTGTTTTGGGCCGAGGCAGTGGCATCCGAGAGGTGTCCGGAAGTGGATGAAGCAGCCGAACCGTCATTGGCAACGGAGGAGGACTGGCTGAACAGATCTGCTCCCGCTGAAGCGGAAGAACTGTCGCGAGCCACGGCGTTAGCTTGAGAACCCAGGTTTGCCTCGGCGCTGCTGCTGGAACCCAGGTTGGCGGAAGCCTGAGCGGCCGAACCGTGATCCGCTGAAGCCGCCGAAGAACTCCCAAAGTTTGCCTGCGCGGTGGCGGTGGAAATGTGATCGGCGCTGGCGCTGGCGGTCGAAGAGTTGTCCGCGCTGGTGCCTGCTCGACTGAAGTTGTCAGCGGCTGCGGTAGCGCTGGAATAGTCATCGGCGTTGGCCGCAGACCAGGAGTAGTCGTCGGCTACCGCGGTGGCGCTGGAGTAGTCGTCAGCGGCGGCCGCTGCGATGGAATAGTCGTCGGCGGTCGCCGAGGCGGTGGAGCCGTCGTCGGCAGCCGCTGAAGCAAACGAGCCGTCATCGGCGGAAGCAGTGGCCCGGGAGCCGTCATCGGCGATAGCGAAGGCGCTCGACCCGTCAGTGGCCGAAGCGGTGGCCCTCGACCCATCTTCGGCGATGGCGGTGGCTGAAGAGCCGTTGGCGGCGTAGGCGACAGCCACCGTGAGGTCCGGATCGTTCAACAGGTCATCCAGCCAGCTACCCAAACCCTGGGTAAAATCGATCCCTTCCAGAAGCTCAGCCCCCCCACTGAGGGTGATACCGAGCTGTGCTTGCCCCTCCCCGGCCCGGGCGGTAGCAATGACCTCCTGGCCCGGCTGGACATCTCCAATAAAATTAAAGTTGACATCCAAATAGCCTGAACTCGAAGGAATACTGTAGGGGTTACCTGGTCCGGTGATCAATGTGCCGCCTCCTGGAAGATTTCAATTAGGATAAAGAAAGGGTTCTCTGGGTTCAATCAGTTTACCTAGTGTTAACATCTGGTCTAGGCTTTTTAGAAGATTCTTCCGGAAAAGTTTACAAATGGAGCCCGGCCCCGGCTCCTCCGGCTCGAAAATCGCCCGCTCCGAAATAACACTCCTCGTCTCGGTCCCAGACCAGGGCGGCCGCGTGGCTTCGGCTCGGTCCCAAAACGATCTTGTGCCCGATCTCTTCCAATCGCCGTCGCACATCCACCGCCACCCCGTCTTCCACCACCAGTTCGTTCGGAAGCCACTGATGGTGGATCCGCGGAGCGTCCATGGCCTGGCGGATGTTTAGCCCGTGATCAAAGTAATTCATGGCCAACTGAAAGACCGTGGTTGCAATACGCGGACCTCCCGCCGACGCCAGCGCCGCTACCGGCTTACCCGCTTCCAAGACCAAGGTGGGAGCCGAACTCGAAGCAGGTCGCTTACCCGGTTCCACCTGGTTGATACGGGAAGAAACCAGACCGAACGCGTCCGGGGTACCGGGTTTGCGGCTGAAATCGTCCATCACGTTGTTCAAGATAAATCCAGTGCCCTCCGGCACGATCATCGAGCCGAACCAGAGATTCACCGACTCGGTCGCCACCACGTATCCACCCGCGCTGTCACCCGTTGCGTAGGCGGCCGTCCCTCCAGTCCCGGGTAGACTGACCCCACAGGGGGCGTCCCGGCGGAGCGGTGGCGAGGCCACCAACTCCATGGCCCTCCCCTGGGTGATCTCAGAATGCAGATCCCTAAGGTGGTCCTCGGCCAGCATGGCCCCGACCGGTACATCGAAGTAGGCCGGGTCTGCGATCCATGTCGATCGGTCGGCAAAGGAGAGCCGCATGGCTTCGGCCTGAAGATGGTAGCACTCGGCACTCAAGAACTGTTCCGGCCCGATCGCGAATGGCTCGAGCATCTTGAGCATTTGCAGCACCTGGATCCCGCCCCCCGAAGGAGGGCAAACGGTGAAGTACTCCCGTCCCCGGTAGATGCAACTCACCGGCTCCCGCTCTACAACCCGGTAGCCCCTCAGGTCTTCGGCGGCGAAGATGCCCCCGTGCTTCCTCACCGAGGCCACGACCCGCTCGGCGGTCTCTCCCTCGTAAAACTCTCTGGGCCCGAGGCGCGCTAACCGCTCATAAGTGTCGGCAAGGTCCGGCAGATACATTCGACCCCCGGGGGTGATACAATCCTGTTCTAGAAACAGTCTGGCAGCCTCGGAGAAGCGTGCCAGGTGGTCCCGACTCCCCAGGATCACTCTGCGAAGATTGGCATAAACCTCCACACCCCGGCGAGCCAATTCTATACCCGGAGCCAGAGCACGCTCCCAACTGATGGTACCGAACTCTTGCAGCAACCTGGCCAGTCCCGCTACCGTCCCGGGGACCCCGGGCGCCAAGCCACCCTTGGTCGAGCTGAGTTCGTCGTCTCCGAACATATCGGGGTCTGAGGCGGCCGGCGCGGTTTCTCGAAAGTCGAAGAGCCGAGGACGCGCCATCCCTGGTAGATGGACCAGGGCGAAGCCTCCACCACCGATTCCAGTGTATTGTGGACAAACCACGCCCAGAGTCAGCGAGAGGGTGACTGCGGCGTCCACCGCATTGCCCCCCTCCTTCAAAACGTCTCTAGCTGCTCGAGACGCCGCCCTGTGATCACTGACGGCGATCCCTCTTCTCCCCCAGGTGGGGAAGGGCGCCTGAGGCAGGCGCGGGGTCCTTTCTTCTCTGTGTTGACTCACGGGCGCCCCCCTTCGGGTACCCGATCAAAACCCCTGTCGCAGCTCGACAAAGGGCTATCGCAACCGGAGAGAAATGACCCCCAATGGCGACTAGGAGGCCGACCGGAAACCCCGTTGACAGATCGCGAAGGACATTTTGGCCCTCCGGAATTGGACATTTTCGAGTAATATCGGGAATATTTCGCGACAAATGGACTGTTTCGGAGGGACAATAATGGGCGAGCGAGATGGCGGCGGGGTTTCCGGTCGGCCTCCTAGGCCTCTCCTTATATTAGCGCTGCTGTTCCTCTTTGGACCATCGGCCGCCCGGAGCGACGATATCGCGGGAGGCCAGGTGAATTCTCGCCCCGCCCTGGTCTCCCCGGAGGGCAGCCACCCCCGCTTCATCGTGCAAACCGTACCCCAGGCCAGTACCACCGCCACCTGTCTTGCTATCCGCTACGCCGAACCGGGATCCGTGCGTCCGCCCGCCGGGGCGGCCCATCTCTTGGAGCACCTACTTTTTCGGAGCCGCCTGGGACAAAAGCCCGGAGCCTTGCTCTTGCGAAACGAACTGCTGGGTGATAGCTGCCGGGCCTGGGTCACCTCCGACACTATCGTGTTTTCCGAAGTGGTCCCTTCGGAAAATGGACTGGAAAGTCTGAAACTTCAACTCTCTCGGCTCAAGGGTGTCCCGGACGATGAGGAAGGGCTACGCCTGGAGCGAGCAGCTCTCAAAAAAGAGATCGCAGCGGTGGCTTCCGAGGAAGAGAAGGCTCGCCGGGCCATGCTCGATCACTTCGGACTTGAGCCCTATCCCGAAGGAGTTTCGGAAACGCTCGATTCATTCACCTCCGAGACTCTCCAGAAACTTTTGGAGGGACTGAGCCTGGAAGACGATGTGGTGATAAGCGTGGTAGGTCCTCACACCGATCGTGAGGTCAGAAAGGTACTTTCGGAGACCCTGGCCCCTCTGACACCAAGCCGAGAATCTCCCCGAGAGAGAGCGCTTGCTCCCCAAGAAAACCCCGGCACCATCCGGGTCGCCTCTACTTACAACCAGACCTCCTACTTCCTCGATCCGGCCCATTCGGATCTTCGAGTGTTCAGGGTCGCTGAACAACTCGCCGAGTTACGGCTCGGCAAAGGTAGGGTTGCCATGGAAAAAGAGAGCGGCAGTCTGCTGCGGGTCGACCTGGCAGCCGACGCCTCCCTCCCCGCCTTGCTAAAAGACCTCACTCCGGCAGAAGCCGTCCAACTGCATCGAGATTTACAGCGAGACTGGCTGGATCGATACGAGTCTCAGCAGACCAGAGCCGAGATGTTCTCTCTCTCGGCCCTGTACGGAAAAAAGCCCGAAACGATGGTCTCTAAAGAGGACATCCCACTGCTGTTCAGCCAGTCTCGAGAACTACTGCAAGCAGCGCTCGACTCCGAGACAAAGATCGTTTTAGCCGCTCCCGGTCAAGCGCAGGAAGGCCTGTACCCTTATCGGAGCAGGGCCTACCGAAACAGTGAGTCGCCTAGCGCCAAGATGAAACTCCCCAACGGGATCGATGTCACCACCCACCAACTCGACTCTTTTCCCATTGTTGCCGTGGCCGGCTTTTTCAGGGTGGCCCCGGCCCTCGACAGCCAGGAGATCGCCACTCTCAAGGAGGCTCTGGGAAAAGAGACCAGCATGGAGTACGAGGTTACACCCACCGGGATCTTCTTCCACCACTGGGCTCCGGCCCGGGAATTGGCCCAGCTTCTTTCCAGCAGCGCCGACGAACTCAAGAGGTTGGCTGAAGTTGAGGATTTTCGGGCGATGGCTTCACCCCGGTTGTCCCTGATCGAAGAGTTTTTCACTCCTCCCGAGGCTGCCGATAGCGTAAGAAAACTGCGGGGGTCGCGCCTCTTTCAGCCCCGTGCCAGTCACCTGGTGGTGGTGGGCCCACTCCAGCCCGAGGAGCTTGACAGGGGTCTCAGGCCGGCCTGGAGCGGTTGGTTTTCGAGCGCCGGGCCAGCCGGATTTTCACCCCCCGGCAGCACTTCAACCCAGGAACTCCCGGACCATAAAGTCGTGCCTCTACCAGCGGGTTCAAGTTCGGCCTTGGTCCTCGGCTTTCCGGGGCCCGCTCGCAGCTCGCCCGATTTTTTGCCGTTCAACCTGGCGCTCCAAACCCTGGCCGGGCGTCCCAACACCAGTCTGCTGGTCCGTAAACTCAATCAGGCAAAGCTCGGCGTGACCTCGGTCAAAGTCTTTCCTCTCCCCAGCGGGTCCGACCAGGAGAATGCAGACCGTCAGACCTGGTTAGTGGCGGTGCGGGGCGGACAGGCCTGGGAAGAGCCTGAATTGGTGGTCAAGACTATCTCGGGGTTTTTGAAAGAGCTGGGGTCAATAAAGCTTTCCTCGCATGAGTTGGAGTTGACCCGGGACTACCTGAAAAGCAGCCTGACCCTCTCCGCCTCTACCATTCGAGGTCGAGCCCGAGTGCTGGCCCATTCCGAGTTTTATCGCCTGAGCGACTCATACTTGCAGGACTACGCAGGGCTTTACGATCACCTGACTCCTGAGTTGGTCCAGGCGATCTGCCGCAACTACCTGGAGCAAGCCAGGGTGAGATGGATATACCTGCAACCGGGAAACCAGCAAGAAACGGCGAATTCTGACCAGCATGAGTAGCTTGATCGCCCATTCACCCTGGTCTGTTCTCTTTGGCGTAAACGGCGGTACCAAAGCCGTCTTCTTTCGCCAGTTGGCCACCATGATCCAGGCCGGTCTTCCAGTGGGGCGCGCCGTCAGTACCGCCTCGGAAGTTGGACTTCGCAAGGTGGGCTCCAGCCTGGTCTCCATGATTGAAAAAAAAGGTTCCACCCTCTCCGAGGCCATGGCTCGTTTCCCCCATCACTTCAGCCGGTGTGAAGTGGCGATCGTTCGAGCCGGAGAGAAGTCCGGACAGATGGATCGCCAACTCGAAGAACTGGCTACCGCCGCCGAGCAAGATTGGCAGATGCAGAAAAAAATCACCAGCAAGATGGTGTATCCCCTACTGGTGGCCCACGCCGCGGTGCTTCTTCCACCCCTTGTCTTACTGGTGAGTAGTGGATTGGCGGCGTATCTCAAAGCGATCCTGACCATCCTTGTCCCAGCCTACTGCGTGGCTGCAGGGCTCTTCCTGTCCTACCGGTTTTTTAAACAGTCCGGCGGCCCCCGGCGGCTTATGGACACCCTACTTTCCACCGCACCTCTAATCGGTGGGCCCAAAAAACTGGGAGCGCGCATCCGTTTTTTGAGAACCCTGGCCAGTTTGATCGAGGCGGGGTTTCTACCCAGCCAGGCACTGCCGCTGGCAGCCGACTCTTGCGACAACTTCTGGTTGCGCGACAAGGTCATGCCAACCTGGAACAAGCTGGGCAAGGAAGTCACGCTGTCCCAGGTGATGCGGCTGTCGGGGGCTTTCGAGTCCTTTGAAATAGGGTTGGTGGTGAGCGGAGAAGAAGCCGGCTCGTTTTCGGCCACCCTCAAGCGAGCGTCTGAAAGCCTCCGACCTGAATACGATGCTCAGGTCCATCGCCTGATGACCGTTTTGCCGATCGTCATGCTGCTGTTCGTGGGTGGCCTGGTCGGATTTGTGGTCATCAATACCATGGCGGGCATCTTTGCCCCCGTTTCGGACTTGATGTACTAGGGAATCGAGGGATTAAAGGGCCGGAGAGGTGGAATCTTTTGCTCGGCCCTGCGGTCATAGGGCGAGCTGACCACCACTCTGACCGGATAGTTCGAGCCCGCCTGGGGAAACAACTCCACATCCACCTGTCGGGTCTCGCCCGCCTCCAGTCGGTAGGTCCGAACCGGCAGTCCTTCTCCGGTCACCCCCATGGGGAGATCGTACAACTCCCCGTCTAAAGCCAGAACCCCTCGGGCCGCCCCGCCCCCCGAAGCAAAGCCGATTCGGACCTCCTGGGCCACTGAGGTGGGATTGCTGAGCACCAGGCTGGCTCGATAGACGGTGCCGAAATTTCCGTAAGAGGGGTGACCCCCGGTGACATCTTTTTCGTAGGGCTCCCCGCCGAACTCTAAATAGGTGTACGGCCCCCCCACCAGGTGGCTGTATTCGGTGGCAATCTCAGCCGGAAAGACTCCGCTTGCGGTTCTTCCCGGGTCCCGGGAGGAGGCCGGAGTCTCAGGCAGCGTCAGGGTACTGGTGGCCAGCACGCGAATTCCGATGGGAGCAGTGATGTTGGAAAGATCGGCTAGATAAGCCATGCCGCTCATGGTCTGTCCCGGCTTCACCCGCCGAATCTCCATCGTTCTGGTGCCGTTTGCCGGCAGAACCATCTCCTCGCCCATGCCGGTGGCTCCCGCAACCGAATAGTCCAGGGCCGCCGTATGGCCCACGTGGATCTCGTCGGGAGAAGGCCCATAACCGAACCACAGCAAGCGAACCCTGCGTTCGACCGGTGCGGTATTGGTGAGTTGCAGAACCAGATAGCGGTCCGGGTCGCCGGGCTGGTTTCGATGATGCCACATAAAGCGGAATGGGGCATCCGAAACCTGGCGTTCGAACAGCACACCATCGGAGACGATGCGCTCAGGGTGGTTGGAAAGCACCACCACTTCGGCGGGGCGAAACCCTTGCCGAGGCTGCTCCACGACCTTGATCGCAATTTTGGAGTCGACCGGGATCGCACCCTGGCCGACAGCCCGAACGCGATAATTCCAGCTCGCTTCCTCTTTGGATTCCAACTTTTCCAGGGAGATCTCAGCCCCAATCATGGTCCGGGCGGAAAGCCAGCGGTCAAGAGATCGCTCCACACGCTTGGCGGTAACCGGACCATAGAAAGTCAGAGTGCCGGGGCCTTCACCCCAGCGGGCCGACCAGGGCTTCACGCTGACCGGCAGCTCGGGGATCTGGACCCCGGAACTCGTGGTGGCCAGCAGGTTGGTCCTGGCCCAGGACTTCCCGGTCAGGCGAAACTTGCCACCTCCCAGAGCTTCGACTTCCACCACCCCAGGATCGGACGATTGCACCGAGACCCCTTCGTGGGGAGCGATGGAAACGGTCCGGCTTTCCCCCAGCGGCACCACCTGCCCATCCACGCTCCACTTAGGGACCGGTGGCGGCTTGGCCTCAACCTTTGCAGAGTCCGCCAGGCAGAGCTGGGCCAGAAAGGCTATGACAAAAATCAGGGCCAGAGGCCCCGGATATCTCTTATCCGAGATCGGTACTATCGGCAGGTACAAGGTTTGGCTCCGTATCGCTGGGAAGATCCTTGAGCAGATCATCCATATCATCGAGAATCTCCCCGAAAGCTTTCGTGCGGCCCACCAGGAAGTCAAAGGCAATGCATACACTATCATTGCACTGGAGCCATTTCTTGGTGCCGTCGATCAGTGGCTGAGGGTCTGGAAACGGATCCTCCTCAGCCAGCGCTTCCAGGGCGTCCAGGTAGCGCTCGAACAGGTCCTCCCCTTCGGCGAAGAGAGCCTCCGCCTGGGTCACCATGTACTTGATCTGGCTGGGCATGGGATCGTCTTCCAGAACTCCCTGTTGGGAGTAGCAGATCTCTTTGAGTCTGGGGATCTCCAGCTTAAAGCCGTCAAAGATTTCCCGAAAAGCTTCATAGGCCTCAATCACCGGCTCCAATTCTGCTTCCTCTTCGACGAACTCGTGGACCGACCAGGCCAGCTGCTGCAAAACCGGACTTTGATAATGGGTTTCGGGAATGGGATACTCCACCATCTCCTCGATATCGAGTTCCGACTGCCCCGGATTGCCGCTGGGGGCGGCCACGGGCATCAGGGCATTACAACTGGCGCAATACTTGGCACCCTCACTGTTGTCAGTTCCACACTGTATACAAAGCATACGTTCCTCCGAAGCAGCGTTTAGACAATGACCACGGTTTCCCTGGGATAACGCTCCTTCGTACCTCTCCAAGAGCCCCTATGCGGGCAATGACAAAAGGCACCTTGAATTGGCAAAAGCCTTTCAAGTGCCTTTAGACTTTAATCTGAGTTTTTTGTTTCTTAAGCGAAGGCTTGTGGGTAGTAGCCTGCACCGGCAGGTCCATAGCCCTGTCCCCCGGCCATTCCGGAAGGCGCCATGTAGTTGGCGTTCATCCCACCCACGGCCCCGGTGTTGGCACCTTGATACTGGGACATCATCTGTGCGATCTGACGCTGCTGGTCCGCCCGCACCTGCGCCATTTGCGCTTCGACGTTCTTTTTGACCTTGCGTCCTTTCAGCCAGGAAAAGACTGTCGTCCCCAAGCTAAGTACCGCAGGCGCGGCCATCAGTGCTAAATGCAAAGCCATATCGTTTTCGCTCCTAAATCTTTGTTCTGCGGCTATTATCTCACAGCTCTTTGAAATGTTAAGGGGCAAAACAAAGTTTTTTTGTAAAAAGGATGTTAACCGCGGAGATCGATCACGGCCTTGATCTTTCCGGTCCGGGTGACTCTCTCCAGGGTTCCCTGAGCCAGCAGGTCCACCTCCAGCCCCCCCAGCCAGCCCTCTCGAAAGGCTTCTTCCAGCTCCGGCAAACCTACCAGCAAGGTCTCCTTGACCTTATCTGCCGAGACCATGGCCCCCCGGGACGAGCGCTCCACCCGAATCTGCAAATGGTCCTTGAGCCCATCCTTACTGATGACCAGTTGAAAGATGTGACCAACACCGTCGAGTTGGTCCAGGGTACGGGCAACATCGGCCGGATAGAGATCGGCGCTACCGATGCGAATGCGGTCCCCGATCCGTCCCTTGAGTTCAAACACCCAGGCCGAACTATCGACCCAGCGACCCAGATCCCCGGTGCGATAACGGATCAGAGGCATCAAGCGGCGGCGCAAACAGGTCACGGTGATCTCGCCGATCTCACCGTCTTTCACCGGTCGACCGGTCTCGGGGTCGAGAAACTCTAAGAACTGATAGTCGTAGAGGAGGTGGTGGTGACCGACCGGCAAGTCCAGGGTTTGATAGCCCACCGGGCCTGCGTCGACCGAAGCGTAGCCAGCCGAAGCCACCGTGCTCGCCCCCAAAACGTCTTGAAGGTAGAGGCGGGCTTCTCTAGACATGGCTTCACCGCCGTACAGGATGGTCCGAACCTGTAAGGAGACTTTTTTCTCCTCTGCCAGTTCTGCCAGTCGCACCAACAACGACGGCAGCCCCAGAAGCACGGTGGGATGAAAGAGTTGTAGATAACCCAGAATGCTATCGGCGTCTACATTACCGGCGATGGGTAGCTTGATGCAGCCGAGCTTTTCCAACGCCTCGCTGGCGGCCAGAAAACTGGTCCACAGGTTCCCCGCCATAAAGAGGTTGGCCACCGTATCGCCCCGGGTCACCCCGGCTTTCTGGTAAATGGCGGCTAAAATATCGGTGATCTCCTCCCACTCGTCCAGAGAGAAAAAGCTGAACTTGGGGGCACCGGTGGAGCCGCCCGAGGCAAAGATGTACGCTCCCTCCAGGGGTCCGGTGAGGAGGTCCTCCCCCGCCGGCGGCGTGTTTTGGCGCAGGGTTTCTGAATCCAGGCGAGGCAGCTTCTGGAGATCCCGGGCACCGCTTATCTCGAGGTCCGGTAGCACTCGTGCGTAGTAGGCGCTGCGGCCCCTGGCGATATCGAGAAGGTTCTTCAGCTTGCGGGTTTTCGAGGGTGGAATAGGCTGCAGACTCCGCTCGGCGTCAAACCGCCTGGGCAACGACTCGATGACCGCCCAGCGTACCAGCTCCCGGAGCTGAAACGTGCCGTCGTGAGGGCTACCATGATTGGGGCGCCACATCTCTCCCCACTCGGTGATGCGGTGCACGCCCAGGTCCGTCAGGGCCAGTCCCACCGAGCGAAAATCTCGAGGTAGACCGGCCAGACCCACCGACTGCAAGCGACGCCTGATGGGGTTCAACCAATCTATCAGGACAGCAAGATCCGGAAAGGGAACGACGATCAAGGTGCGGTTGAGAGGACTACCCCGGTGGTCCTCCCAGCGCCGAACATGAATCGACCAGGCCAGATCAGGCGCGTGGTAGATTTGCGCCTTGTCCTGCAGAGCCAGAAAGCGGGTTAGCTCAAACTCCTCTCGCAGATCAACCTTCACCTCAAAGTCGCGCTCAGGTGACGGAAGAAGCTCGTTCCAGTGCTCAAATTTTTCGGCCAGATTTTGGCAAAACTCCGGCAACAGCTCAAGTTTCTTCTGGGGCCAGAAAAGGAGTTGAGAGGAACTGCCGGCCCGGGTTTCCCAGGAAACAACGTCCTGCACCAACCCCTCGTAGTTGAGCGAAGAAAGTTCATGATTTTCAAGATATCCGGCGGTGATCAGCGAAAATGAAAAACGGGGGCCATAGGGAATGACTTTGACCCCGTCACCCAGATTGGTGGACCATGCCCGGACCGTTTCTCCCCCACCCCGGATCACGATCCCATCCGAGCGTCGCCGCAAAATCGCTTCGTGTTCACTCGACTCTTCAGGGAGGGTGATCACCGAAAAGCGGTGATGGAGACGTTTTTCGCTGTCGGCTTCTTTCAGGCTGCGGGCAAAAAGCAGTGGGAAAAGTGGATCGCCGTGACTCACCTTGACCAGGTTGATGTTCTTGGTCAGCAACCCCTGGACCAACGAATCGGCAGAGCCCAAAAACCCGTTGCTCGGGGTCACGTGGGTGAGCACCCCCAGGGGTACCGCCCGGATATAACCGTTGTAGCCTTTACGCCAGACCCAGCTGTCCAGGCGGGCCGAACGCCCCAGGTCGTAACGCAGGATCCGCTGGAGTTCTGAGCGATCCAGAAGCCTGGCCAACTCCTCCAGGCCGCGCTCTATCATCTGAGCGGAAAACCCCACCACCGACGGCATCATCTCCACAGCGGTTCGACGGCCGTGATAATTGGGATTTCTCCACATCCGTCCAGCCCGATCCAGAATGTCGAGAATCTCGCGGATGGCCACATCCTGCAAACTCATCTCCTGGGCCCGGGAGATCAGGTCTTCCAGATCCTGGAGGGTGAGTTCGTTTTCAGATAATTCACCAAAAAGATACTGCTTATCCATGACTAATGTGCCCCTGCCTCCAGCAACTCCAGCACCGGTGACGCCCGGCCGCAACGACAACCTTCCGACAATCGACCTCGCTTGGTAGTCAGAAGACTGATGGCGGGATAGGAGTGGTGGAAAGGTGTCACAAAATGCAGTAATCCCTCAGACCCTGGAGCTAGCATCTGGAGGCTGATCGGGTCCCTCACATAGACCCTACTATACAGAGAAACGTGCAGCTTCTGGTTTTCGCATTCACAACAGGGCACCCCGTGCTCCAGGGTGCCCCAAAAAGCCCGTACATTGGAGGCGGGGATCCCGAGCCCTCGACTGACCTCTTCGCGCACGGCCGGTCGCCTCTCGAATCTGCTCCACCAACTGGTGACCAGAGCGTAGCTCCGGGGTCCGAAGCGAAAAGGCCGGCCTTGCCGACTTTCCATAACACGAGTAAGGGCCGAGCTTATCTGAGTGGGTGAGCCCAGTAGTCGAAAAGGCCGACCCGAGGCTTCATAACGCTCGAGCAGGTGAGAAAGCTCCCGACCGTCGAGGTCCTCCCCGAACCTGGAAAAATGATTGATCCGGGTCAGTCTACTCAGCAGGTTGTCCAGAAAAGCCGCCACGCCAACTCCAGGTTCCTTTCCGTGGCAGTGCAAGCTGAGATAGTTGGCCCGAACTCGGTCGACCATCTCCAGATCGCCGTAGATATGTCGGACGATCCTCTGGAGGCGGCGCAGCGAGGTTCGGTCGTAGCCCACCGCTCCGACGCTCTGCTCACAAGCACGGAGAGTGAGCACCACCTCTTGTTCGGGTACGCTCCTGACCGGGTGATAGGCCAGGCAGGTGGAAAAAAAATAAGGGATCTCCGGGATCTGCTCCGAGCGTCTCAAGTGCCAGGGGTAAAACCCCGTATCCTCACACAGTCGTTGGAGTTCCGGATTGCGCAAAAAGTGATACGCGAAAGCCTCCTGCATGGCGCGTAGAAAGGCCGCCTCCCGGCGCCCGGTTATGTGAAGTCCGCGGCGTAGACCGAGCAACGAGTCGGTCGCCCCCCGATACCGCTCCCAAACCCGTCGGGCCAGCCCCATGCTTTTCATTGAGAGGGTCAAGCTTCCAAAAGATCTTCCCATAGACGTTCCGTGTAGACTTTAAAAAACTCCAACAGATAAGGTTTCGCGGACTCCGTGAGATGCAGACCCGAGAAGTGCAGAGGCACGAAGGTGCGGCTGGTCACGATGATGTCACAGTGTTGATGTTGCCGCATCTCGGCCCCGATGAAATACCCGCAAGGCAAAAACCCGGCCAGATAGGCGGCGGCTTGGAGTTTCGGTTCGTAGGCAGAGATCAGCAACTCCAGGTAGACCGCACCCCGCTCGGCGCAGTACTCGGCCACCGACAGGAGCACCGTGACCGGTTCGTAGGGACCCGGATCGACTCCCAGGATACTGGAATGCCCATCGGTATCCTGATGGGAAAGAAAAACCCGGACCTTACCCGTGGGATCACTCAAGATCTGATTGGGCTCGTGAAATGGGAAAAAACCATATTTCAGGTTGCGACTGGCCCGGCGCAGCATCTGAATCCGGCTCCGGGTCACCCCCTGCTTGCCCGCCTCCGCTACCGGTGAAAGTTCGACCCCCGCGTCCACCGCGCTCCGGACCTCGGCAACGGCTGTCGTGTCAATCACCGGCGGTTCCAACCCGAAACGAGACGCCGCGACACCGTATAGCGAACTGACCTGAGGAATGAGCCGGGGGTTCTTCCGTCTTTTCTCCAGGGCTCTGGGAGCTACGCAGATTTTCAGGCCATGAGTTTCATAGTGGCGCACCTTTCGAACATTCGGAAACACCCCCACATCTCGAAAGCCAAGTTCGAGAAGATCCTGGTGAAAAGCGGGGGTAACAAAGGTTCGAACCACAGCGTACACCAGGTCAAAAACCTCGCCATCATAGAGCAATCGCCTGAGTCCCTCAGAAAGCATCCTCTGCATGGTCTTCTGGCCTCGAAAATTCGAGTCGATCACCCCTGCAAAACTCTTTCCCAACCGCTGTTCCCAGCCGAAGATGAGAGAACCCACCACCTTGCCCTGGCATTCGGCGAGCAGCCACACCCAGCCGTGACCTGAGAGCACTTCCCGACTACGCTCATCATCGACGACCTCAGGGAGGGCGTAGCGATCTCCGTAAGTTTCGTAGTACAGCGCCCGCAGATCCTGGAGATCGGAGAACTCAGCGGGCCGAACCTTGACGATTCTGCCGTCGTCCTGGCACCACTCGAAAGCGAGATCTGGCAAAACCTCATCCACCTACGGACGGTTTGAGAGGGAGTTCAGTGAATCCTACTGGTCCAAATTGTTTGCGTCTGGCGAGAAGGCGGTAGAAAGAGCTTGTTGAACAGATTTCAAAGTAACTTGAATGTATACTCTACAATCCCATGAAAACGAGATCCAAGCAATGAAAAGAAAACTCTCTCACGGCAGTCCTCTGATCTTGCTGTTCTGCATACTCTTGTCGGTGACTGTGGCCGCCCAGGAGGAACCCTACAAGATCGGAAAGGCGGCTACCAGGCATCTCCACTGCATGGGTCAATCATGGAAGGTTTCTATCTACCAGACTTCTGGCCCGGATGTGGTGATGCTGCGGGCCGACGATCCCGTGCTTTTCGAAGTTTCCAGGGCCCTGGGCAAGCGACTCCGCTGGTCGGAATCGGAACGTACCATGTACGGAGAGGCTGGTAGCAAACTGGCCCTTGGCCAAACCGCCTTGCCAGTTCACGGTAAAGACAAAGAGTTGGAACTCCCTTCCCAGGTCGTGAACGGCGCGGTTTACCTTCCCAGCACCGCCCTGGATGGGCTGATGAACTGCAGGGTTTCGACAAACTCAGCCGGCGCCATCTATGTGGAGCCAGTTCTTGAGCAACTCTCGTTTTCTGAAAATAGCTCTAAATCTACCGAACTCTTAATCAGAACTTCGGTGCCGGTCCGAAAGAAAATGTTCAATCTCAGCCGTCCTGCCCGGACTGTTATCGATCTCGTAGGAGTGGCGGTTCCGGATGAGTTTGAATCCGTGGAGCACCCCATCCTGGGAGAGATTCGGGTGGGTCAATTCCAGGCTGCACCCTCCATCGCTCGAATCGTGGTGCCCGCCGATAGCGGTATCAAAGTCGAACAGAAGCGTACCATGGACCTTTTCGAGCACCAACTCGTCATCGACTGGCCCTCCAGCATCCGCCCCATCGCCGAGCGGGAGAGCGCCGAACGGGTCGAGACGGTGCAGATCAAGCCCACCAAAATGCCCGACCGCAAGGTACCCGTGGCCTCCATCAAGCCAGCCGCGAACCCACCCCGGACTGCGGCCGTGGTCCAGGTCGAGGAGCAGTCGGCTCCACAACCTCCTGTAAAGAGTGGAAGAACCCTGCTCAACTCGGTCTCCTGGGAAGGCAAGCGCCTGAAACTTGAGTTCTCCGAACCGGTGGAGTACCGGTGGTCCCGAGTCGGCGCCGGCACCGACCGCTTCGTGGTGGACTTTCCCAACGTCATCTTTCCCACGAAAAAGCAATCCTTGAACTCTTCGATTCCGGGCCTGCAAGGGGTGAGGATCGTACAGAACATGCCTGAGCCTCAGCCCATCGTACGCCTGGTCTGCGACCTGAGTAGCAGCATCGCGGTGGAGACCGAACCCAAGAACGAAAAGATACTTTATCTACAGTTTCCCGGGGGCAGTGCAGCGGCCGCACTACCCCGGGGCATGGGGCACACTTCTCAAAAGATGGCCCAGAGCACCGGCGGGGCCGGACGAACCGTCTGCATTGATGCCGGCCACGGGGGGTCGGACCCCGGCGCTTTAAATCGCAGCGTGGGAATCAACGAAAAGACCGTGACCCTCGATATCTCGTTGAAACTGGCAGCCTATCTCAAGGCCCAGGGCTGGAACGTGATCATGACCCGCACTTCCGACCGAGACGTCTCCTGGGCCGGCTCCTCAGCCAAGCAGGAGCTCGGAGCCCGAGCCCGCATGGCCAATGAGCACGGGGCCGACCTCTTTGTGAGCATCCACGCCAACGCCTCCGTCAATTCCGACGTTCAGGGCTCTTCGATCCACTGGTTCAAATCTTCGGACTACCGTCTCGCCCAACTGATGGAGAGCGGCGTGATGGATGCCACCGGGCGAAAAAATCGAGGTCTGGTAAAAAACCGCTTCTACGTCCTGGCCCACACGGAAATGCCCGCTGTACTCATCGAAACGGCCTTCCTCACCAACTCCACCGAAGGGCGGCTCTTGGCAGATCCCGCTTATCGAGATAAAATCGCACGAGGGATCGCCTCAGGCCTCCAGGTATACGCCTCAAGGACCTTCCCGGTAGCTGCGGCAAAAAACGAATAAGGACGCTCCATTGCAAGAAATACCACAACTCATTCAAGCAGCAATTCTTGGCTTGATGCAGGGTCTGGCGGAGTTTCTACCGATCTCCTCCTCGGCTCATCTGGTCATCATTCCAGAAATACTGGGCTGGCCGTATCTGGGCAAGTCTTTCGACGTGGCCCTCCACTTCGGAACCCTGCTGGCGTTGGTGGCCATCTTTCGTGACGACATCGTGACTCTGCTGCGCGGCACCAAAGCCCTTCTAACCCCCGGTGTCCAGGCTCCGGACGAGGAGACCAGACTGGTGAAACTCCTCTTCGTGGGCTGCTTACCGGCCGCGATCATTGGGCTCACCTTTGAGGACATCATCGAAGAGAAGCTGGGCGGTCTCTTTTTCGTTGCGGCGATGCTCATCGCCTGGGCCTTCTTGCTGGAAGCGGCCGACCGGGAGAGCCCGACTCGGACCCGCACCATCGCCGACCTCACCTTCCGCGACGCACTGCTGATCGGTTGCGCTCAGGCCGCCGCACTGATGCCCGGGACTTCCCGGAGCGGTTCCACCATCACCATTGCGCTCTTTCTTGGTTTCACCCGAACCGAGGCCGCCCGCTTTTCATTCTTACTCTCCTTGCCGGTGGTGGCCGGGGCGTCGATCCTGAAGGGCTTGAAACTCGCTACCGAAACCTCAACGCTGGACATCCTGGGTCCGTTAATGGTAGGAATTCTGGTTTCAGCCGTCTCCGGATTTCTCTGCATCAAGCTTTTTCTCCGCTACCTGCAGTCCAACAGCTTCCGGCCCTTCGTGGTCTACCGAATCGTCCTGGGACTATTCCTTCTCTACTGGGCAGCCACCCACGGGGGATAATAAAATTTAGAGGTTGTTGAGCAACTGAACCATCGGCAAGAAGGAAGCCACGGTGATGAATCCCACCACCAGGCCCATGACCGCCATGATCAAAGGTTCGATGAGTGACGAGAGTTGGTCGAGTTGATGCTCCACGTCTTCTTCGTACATCTGCCCAATTCGACGCACCATGTCAGCCAGGGTACCGGTCTCTTCACCGACCTTGATCATATGGAGGGCCATGGGGTTAAACACCTCGTGACTCTCGAAGGCGGCAAAAACGCTGGTCCCCTGCAATAGTGCCTCCCGCGCCCACTTGATACGGCGGGAGTAAACCTCGTTGTTGGCCACTTTTTCCACCACCAACAGGGTCTCGGCGAGCGACACACCGGAGTCTAGAAGGGTGGCCATGGTGAACAGAACTCGGGCCTGAGTGGCCATCCGGAATAGTTGGCCAACGACGGGGATACGCAGGATGTACTGGTCCACGTAGTAGCGGACCTCCGGTGCCTTATCCAGGTTCTGGTAAAGGTTGAACAACATGATGGAACCCACCACCCCGAGCACCGCCAGGGGACCGGAAATCCAGGGGTTTCGTAAGGTGTTCGCGATCCACATCATGATTCGAGTGGGCAGAGGTAAGGTGGTGTTCAGCGACTCGAAGATCGGGAGCATCTGTGGGATGATGTAGAAGGTAAAGAAGGCCACCACAGCGACCGCCACCACGAAGATAACCGCGGGATAGGCGAGGGTACTCTGTACCTTCTTCTGCATCCCCACGACCTTTTCCAAGAGGTCGGCCAGCTTTCTCAGAGCAACGTCCAGGTTACCGGAAGTCTCCCCGGCCTTGACCAACGCGATAAAAATGTTTCCGAACACCCGGGGCTGTTCGCCCAGGGCCTGGGACACCGATTTACCGCCTTCGACCTCCTCGGCGACCCGGTTCATCACCAGGTTCAGGTTCTGATCCTCCCCGCGAGAGCAAAAGCGCAAGGCGCGGTTGACCGCGATACCGGCGTTGACCATCACCGCCAACTGCCGACAGTATACGGCCAAGCTCTCGGTCTTGACCCGGGGAGAACGCTTTATGGCGTTTAAGGAAGCGCCCGACTTTTGCTCCTCGACCACCAGCACATTCTTGTAGACGGCACGAAGCCTTTCTTGCGCTGCTTGCGCGTTGGGAGCACTGAGGGTGCCGGAGACGACTTGGTCCCGCTCATCAATCACTTTGAAAATAAAGCTTGCCACAGGGAAGGCTTCGCCAAGAACAGAAACGGCTCCTTGCTGACAATGATAGACTCCCATGTCCATATCGACGCCAAAAACTACCGCGAGGGCCACACTGTAGCGAACATACTGTTTCAGGCAGCTATTGCCGGAGTGGATCGGGTGGTCTCACCCTCGCTCCATATGGAGTCGTTCCGAGAACTTCTCCAGATCAGGCAAAACCATCCCGGGGTGTACCCTGCGGCGGGGGTTCATCCCCACGAGGCCTCCCGAGCGCGAAGCCAGACCATCCTCAGCGACCTGAAACAGGCCATGCTGCAACTCCCCGTGCCCATCGTGGGGGAGACCGGTCTGGAAGGCCACTACGATTTTATTCCGTTAGATGTCCAACTAGAGAGCCTGGATCTCCACCTCGAATTCGCCCACGCCCACGGCTTACCGGTGATCCTCCATTGCCGGGAGACCGAGGAGGTGCTCTACCATCGGCTGAAAGCTTACGCTCCAAACCTGTTCGGGGTGATTCACTGTTTTACCGGGACCTGGGAGTGGGCCCAGCGATTTCTGGAGTTGGGCTTTCACATAGGGATTACCGGCATCGTGACCTTCAAGAACTCCGCGCAAGTCCAGGAAGTGGCCACCCGGACACCAGCCGAAAGGCTGCTGGTCGAAACCGACGGACCGTACCTGGCTCCCATCCCCTTCCGAGGAAAACTGAACAAGCCGGAGTACATACCTATCATCGTGAAGAAGATCGCCGAGCTCCGTGGCGCACACCCAGGCGAAGTGGCCGACTTCACAACCACTAATACCGAAGCGCTTTTTGGGCTTCCGAAACATGAACAAAAATCTTCGGTTTAGAAACTTGCTCGGGTGAGTAAAATAGGTGGACACCTGCCCACAAGGCGGGGGGGGTCGTTCCACCTCGTACTCTCATATGGGCGTAAAATTAAGCGGGGGTTCTCCCGCGGAGGAGTTTTGATGAATACTTTGCGTAAGCTTTGGCTGACCGCCCTTTGTGCGGCTGTCCTTACCGCTATGCTTCCTGCCCAGGCGGAAGTTACTTGGGATTCTGTTTTGAACAAAATTAAGACTAACAAGAATTACCACCTGACTTACGACTACGACGGTCCCCAGGGCATCTACAGTTTTGACTACGACTACGACGACGGTAGTATCAAAACGCAGATCAAAGATAGCAAGAGCGACCCTACCAGAAAAGGTACGGTCATCATTTACAAAAAAGGTGCCAAACAGGTCATCGCCAGCACCGGTAGCGGAACCATCGCTCGAAACCTGGACCACAAAGATGTCGTGGGACGCCCTTTCCACGAGTCGATCTGGGACATGATCCTGAGACAAGTTGGCGGAACCCCCAAAGTCTCCGCCTACAAGAGCGGTAAGAAGTTCGTTTTCCCCGGTGGATACACCATCTGGGCCGACAAAGACAGCAACATCACCAGGACCGAACGCAAAGCCGGAACCTCTCCGGAAACTCGCGAGTTCAAGAATATCACTTGGAACTAAATCGGTAACGAAAAAGCGTTTCTCGCGAAAAAGGGAGTCCAGTGGACTCCCTTTTTGCATTTTGTAGGACATGTGTCCCAAAAATTTGCCTTTGGGTATAACAGGGGGTAGGGAGAACGTGCCAAAAAATTTGCAATGAGTCAGGGGAAAGTCTATAAGACCAGGATTACACCCAAGGCTGTCATGTACGGTGCCATTCCTATTGCTTCGGCACTCGTTTTGGGCCATTTCTCCCTGGACGCAGCCACCAAGTTTCACCCCAACGACCCCACTCGAATTTTCTTCGCGGGCATACCGGCCCTGATCGCTGCCGCGCTCCTCCTGAGTCTGTTCGTGGTCTGCAATCATTTCCTGGGTCGCACCATTGAACTGCGGGGGAAAGAGATGTTCTACAAAGATTCAAAACACGTGATCTGCTTAAACATTATTGAGATGGCCTTCAGCCCACCTTCTGATAAAGCGGCGTTGAAATCGATCATGTTCAGTGACGGAGCCATCTTCGTCCAACTTCCAGAAATTTTTATGAGCCCTGAGAGTTTCCGAGAACTCCTGGATACCATTCAGCGGCTTCGCCGGGAGCAAGATTTCTCCGGACAAAAGACCTGGACTCTCTGAAGGACCCGACTGAAGCTGTACGAAGTCAGGACCTGTGGATGAACAAGCGATACACACTCAGTTTGTAAACATTGCCCTTTCCCTAACACCGCCGTTGTTGCGAAACAGAAATGTGCAGGACCCCCAGGAGGCGGTCGCTCTGTACATGGCTGTTTACGATTCTGTTATTCAGGCTGCGGTTGCCAATCAGGAGCAGGCTACCGCCGCCGAAGCCCAGAGTTAAATCGATTTTCAGTCTTCAGCTTGTTGCCGGCGAAAGCGCTCCAGCAGGCGCTGGCGAAAACCAGCCGGGGCTTCGGAACTCAGGGAAGAGTCCAGGTCCACACTTGGTTCGAGTTGGCTGGAAACCTGGGCGGCAAACCCCTCCGGCGCTTCCTGCCGCAGATGCCTCAAGGCACCCTCCAGCCTGGAAAGCTCCTGGTGGTAAGGCTCGGTGTACTGCTTAAACTTCGTGGTCTTAGCTCCCAAGTAGATGACGGTAAGCCCGCTCAAGAGAATCCAACCGAGTGCATACCCCGGCAACTCCGCCAGCCCCCACAAGAACACAAACTGCCAGCAAACAAATCTCTGCAGCCCCCCTTCTTTCACTCCGTTAGCGGCCAGTTTAATCATGGCGGGAAGGGCCAAAAGTAAGACCAGGCCCAGGGCCACTCCCAGGACGAGGCCCGGGGCCCAAACCACCACCACGATCCATGGAAGCCAACGGCGATAAGTCTTCCTGGAGTATCTCCAAATCAGTGCCTCCCTCAGACCCGGCAGCCCCGCCTCCCCTTCCCGTTCTATCTCCCGGTTCCGATCGTTCTCCCTGGCCCGGCTGAGCAGATCCGTGGCAGCAGCCACCAGTACCAACCAGTGCAAGAGGCTGAGAGCAAGCGGCTTGAGACCGGCCGGCCCGCCCACCACCGCCAAAAAAAGACAGAACGCCCAGCCGGCCCCCGCTGCAAAGGACACAACCCGTAAACCTGGTCCATCCAGGACCGCTCTCTCTCCGTGTCTCAGGGGCCATACCCCAACCGCCAGAGCCCCTACTCCTATCCAGGGGATCTGAGTAGAATCCTGATAGAGGTACGCAAAGGTCAGGCCGCCCAGAAGAGCCGGATACCAGTGAGTGGACAGCTTCGACAGCGCCCACAAGAGGGGAAGTAAGGCCAGGTAGCCCAGCAGGGCTCGGCCCACGTCAAAAGACTGTCCGGCTCGCAGCGGAAAGGCCAAAGAAGAGGCCCAAAACGGAATCCCGTAGAGCACGCTACGGGCCAACAAAAGTGTCCGTTCGGAGTTATCGAAGTAGAGGATCCCTCCCAGGGCCGCCACCCTCCAAAAGACCAGAGCGATCCACCCCAGTTGGAGAAATTCTCGGCCCAAGTAGGGGGAGATAAAGAGAAAAATAAAACTCGCGATCTCGATGGTGGCGAGAAAAATCGTGTCCGGGTAGCCTGTTGCTCGGCTATCAGTGCTCAAGAAAATAGGCCCTCAAGGGGATGGTGATCTTGAGCACACCACTATTACTGCCGGGCTCCACCGGCATCACCCGAATCCCCCCCACCGAAACCGGGCAGTTCTGCTCCCGGGCGATCCGCGACAAAGAATCCAGAAACAGCGGCAGAGCCAGATACTTCCCCTCCAAATTCATCTCGAAATCGACCGCCAGGATCCGATCGATGACCTGGCGCTTCCCAGGAGTCACGCTCTTAAAGATCAGATAAGGTTCACCGGTTTCACTGTAGCCGAAGCGATTGAGATCATCGACCACCGTGTCGATAAACCGACCCAATTGGGCACTGACTTCACCCTTGGAAGCACCGTTTTCGGCCCTCAAATCCAGCCCCGTCAGTTTGGAAAAATCGTCCAAGAGCGATTCATAGGCTCGAGCGTCGAGGGTGGAGGCCACGTCGACTGCCCGCAACTGCTCAAGCTTGGATTGCGCCGCCGCGGAGCGCTCCTGCAGCAGTTGAGCTTCGAAATGGCGTTGTACAATCCCGGAACGCCAAAAACTAAAGCCGATGAGCATAGCGGGAAGAAGAAACGGGAGAAATATGTGAATCGCCTTCCGAAACGTTCCGTCCCGAGTCATGGCGTTACTCTTCGGTGCAGTACCCTTGATGGCCCAACTGAGCGCCTAGTTTCTCAAGACCACGCTTGAGTCTGGATTGCACCGTGCCAAGGGGTAGCTCCAAAACCGAAGCGATCTCTTTGTAAGACAGGTCGGCTACATAGCGCAGCAAGACCACGGAGCGAAAGTCCGTCGAAAGTTCCCGCACGGCGCCCTGAACGTCAAGGGCTGTCTCCACTCGCACCGCTTGTTGATCGGTTTGCAGGCTGGACTCTTCCATCTCGCCCAGGACCTCCTGCTCTCGACGATTGGCTCGATTGGCGTTGAGGAAAGTGTTCATGGTGACCCGATAGAGCCAGGTGCTAAACTTAGAATCACGGCGAAATTTGGGAAGGCCACGAAGAATCCTGATCCAGGCCTCTTGAGCCAGGTCCTCGGCCTCATGCGGATTCTTGGTAAAGGAGAGGGCCATGGAATAGATAGTGTCCTGATACAACTCGATCAGCCGCTCCATGGAGGCCGGGTCACCATCCTGAGCCCGCTTCAACAGAGTCACTGGCTCGCTCTTGACAGACTGGCCCAGGCGCTCTGATAAACCGCCCAGCTCTCCATTCCATATTTTTGCTATCGCCGTCCCCGACACTGTTTCTATCCTACCACACTCGGCCCGCTAGGAGCTATGCGTCATGTTGCCCTCACCGGGCAACCATTCCTCCATGACTAAAAACATTCATCAATTCAAGGCAGGTTCTACCAGTCGGGGCCCCAACTCCCAGGTGACCTTATCGCCCTCCCGATAGAGGTCAATATTCTGAAAATTCAATTCTACCGGCACGGGCTTGGCCAGTTGATGAACCAATCGCCTGGCCGCCATACTCTCCTGCGTTTCGGCGATGGTGAGTAGTCGGCCGTCCTGCATCTCCAGTTGCGCAAAGTGCAGATTGGAGGCTTCGGCGTCCCAATGGAAACGGAAGGTGCGTACGGTCAGCGACGTGACCGGAGCAAGGTCCACCCAAACTTCTTCTCCCCCGGCTCTGAGGTAAAGTTGCCCTCCTTTGAGCCCCAGGACCGCCGTTTCCACCTTTCCGGTGTTCAAAAACCGCCGAGAAAGTCTGGGGATCTCCCGCCCTCCGAAGGCCAGCGCCAGCGAGGTCGCTTGAACGGCACTGAGGATATGGCCCTTTTGCCGAGTCAGTAACGCCCGGGCAGTCAGTGCTGCGGCTACCGCAAACCCTCCCAGAGCTCCCCATTCTTCCGGTTGAACCGCGGCTTTCTCTTCCACATCATAAGAAAACTCCAGGCAGCCTTCCTGATTGGAAACCTCTCTCAACTGCAAAACGGGAGGACCACCCCGGCTCACCCGCTGGGCCACTCTAAAAATGAAGCTCTCCAGGGACTCGAGAGGTCTGGCTGATTCGTATAATTTCAAGGCTCTATTCGACATCGCGTTGCTACCTTCTACATCCTGAGCGCCAACTACTCTAACGGTAGTGTGAAGATGCTCTTCTTGCTCCCTGGAGACTCCAGGAGTTCCCACCTGGGAGCTCCCAGTGGCGGTGTCACGGCTCGGAGTACAATGGGTTGGGCGAAATTAACAACCTTCCCCTGGGCCTTCCAGGCTCTTAAGACTTCGTCGGAGTCTCGAAAGCCGTGGGAGAGGGAGTGCTGTCGATCGAGTTCGACCTTCCACTGCTGCTCCACAAACCCGGCCTGACCCTCGTCCAGCATTTTGTCCAGGGCGCTTCCGGCGGGAGCAAATGGAAGCAGTTGCACCATCAGACTTTCCTGCCCCACGATGTTGTTAAAACGAAACTGCGCGTGCCCCCGCCGGTCGGGCAGCAGGAAGCTGAAGATCCATCCATCGGCTCGCCCTTTCTCGTTCATTGCACCTTCCGAGTACAAAGACGCTAGCCGAGCACCTTTGTCAAAGGTGGTTATGATCTCCAGCGCAAGCTCGAAAGCCTCTCTGGCCGTGATGGGGCCTCCCGGCCCGTCGAGTTCTTCACGGGCCGTAAACTCGTGGCGTAACTTATCGATATCTTGCGGCAGAAGCGAGGAGTGATCATAACTTTGACCTTCGCCCAAAAAACGGCGAAATATCTTCTTCAGACTTGACCACATCTTGGAATGGGTAGGCCGTTCGTCGCACCGGGATCGAATCCTACCATTTCTCGGGGGCACAACGTCTTTTCCCTTTAGCACGGGAGGGACACCCCTTACATTGAACAATTTTCACTGTGGATTTTGGGAGATTCTTATGCCAACGATAGCTGAGACAAACAGGACTTCAAGCCAGGCGGAAGAGCAGATCGCAGAGGCGGTCGGCCGCTCCTTTGATCGCGCTTTCTCTCGCACCGGCGCAAACCGCAAGGTGGTGCTCTCCACCTTTGAAGCGGCGCTGGAAGGACTCCGCAAGGCGAATAACCCCGAATTAAAACTTAAAGGTTTCGCCAAATCAGCCGCTCTCTCCACCGGTCGTTGCCACGGAAACGTCGTTGACACGGGACGATACCTCCTTGATCAGGTGGAAGCGATCGCCCAAAAACACGGGTTCAAAGAAGAGTTGGTCCGGGAGCAATTCCTCCTCGGGTTGGCCGAGGGTGCCTGCCAGCTCGGCCCGGTCGTCTACTGCCGCTTTCTCGAAGTGGCCAATACCTATAAAGAGGAGGCCGATCTCTGGATCGCTCGTAACCGCCGACTACCGATGATATTCGAGCCCGGGCCCCTCCCCGTGATCGTTCCTTACGAAAGCTCGCTCACCATCAACCCGGTCGAACCCGAGAGCACGCTCGAAACCAGGGAGATCCCGGCGGCTGAAATTCCGGCGACAGAGCAGCAATGGACAAGCCCCAAACGCAAAACATTCTTCCGCAGACTATCGGACGCGGTGGGTTACTGGTTCGGCTCATAGGATCTTCTAATATCCGATAGAACGAGGCCAAATGAGGATCCTGGTTGTCGGAGCCGGAGCGGCTGGAATGGCCGCTGCCACGCGAGCAAAACGAGTGGATCCGTCGGCCCGGATCACCGTCCTGGAGGCTGGACGGGAAATCGGTCGTGGAACTTGCTCGCTACCTTATTTCTTGAGCGGTGAACTGGAAGAGAAGTCGCTGCAGGCTCGAGACTTAAACGATTTTGAGAGGGAAGGCATCGAGGTCCGGCCGGCCACTCGAGCCACTGTCATTCACCCTTATCAACGAAAGCTAGAATCCAGCGCCGAAACTTTTCACTACGACCGCCTGATCGTGAGCACCGGATCCCGAGCGCGTTGCACCCGAAATCTTGGATTGGACCCCGAGGCACCGGGAGTCTGGCGGCTCCGCACCATCGCCGATGTCCGGAAGATCAAGCAGGAGATCCAGCAACGCCCCCCCCGGAGAGTGGCGGTCATCGGCGGAGGATACGTGGGCCTTGAGGCCGCTGAAGCGCTTTGTCACTTGGGTATCAAGGTCACTCTCTTTCACCGAGACGCAGCCCCGGCCAGGCTGGCGCCCACTCTGGCCGAGGAACTGGTGCAGCTCTTCCTTCGCCAGGGGGTGGAGATCCAACTCAATTCGGATGTTGAGAAGATAGACCTAGAAAGCGGTCTTTTGGTGGCCCGGACCCCCCAGGGCGAAACCCGCGGCCAATTCGATGCTTTTCTCACCGCCTCCGGGATAGAACCCGAGACCACACTACTCAAGGAAGCTGGAGCCTCCACCGGGCCCAGCGGGGCCGTCAAGGTCAACTCCCGAGGGGAGACCAGTCTCGGCAATGTGTACGCCTGCGGCGATGGAGTTGAGGTCCCCAATCCCCGGGGAGGAGTGGGGCGCTGGGTTCCTCTGGCTACCACGGCAGCACGTCTGGGCCGGGTTTGCGGTGAGAACGCCGCCGGGGGCAGCCGCCGACTGGGCGCCATTCACGGTGCCCTGGCGGTTCGGTTATTCTCTAAAGAGCTCGGCATGGTGGGTCTACCCCAGGATTGGGCGGACTGCCGCCCGATCGAGGTGGAGTGGGGCGGGAAGGGTTACCCCTTCCCTTCCCGGGGCCCCGGGCGTTGCCTCTTGTTTGAGGATCGCAGAACCGGCCGGTTTATGGGAATGCAAGCCCTTGCTCCCCAGGTCTCGGGGCTGGTGGACCTGGCGAGTTTGTGCCTGGAGCAGGAACTCACGGTTCAAGAAATGCAAGACCTTGATTGCGCGTACACCCCGCCGCTTTCGGCCCTCTGGCACCCCTTCTATCTGGCGGCCCGAAAAGCGGAAAAGAGTATTGGAGGGCGCCATGAGCTCTACTGACGAGATCGAAAGCGGCCTTTGCCTGAAGGTGATGGAAGGCTCTCATCAACAAGAGGTCCACCCGCTCACCCGGGCCTCTATAAGCATCGGCCGGGCCACCCCCGAGACGCCCTACACCCCGGCCTACCTTACTTTTCCGGAGCCCACCCTGTCCCGACTCCATGCCGAACTCATCTGGAACCCCGGCAAGGGCACCTTCACCGCTCACCATCGTTCGCAGACCAACCCCACCCTGATCAACGGAAGAAACCTGACCAGGGCCGTGGAACTGAGTCCCGGAGACACCCTGGCCCTGGGACGCCTGGTGGTGGTGCTGGATGTAGCCCCCAAACCAGAGAGCCGAACCGAACCGCTGGTCGCTCCACCGACCGCCGGTCTGACCTTGAAGAATCGCCAGACCGGAGCCTCTCAATCCTTTTCCATCAGCCAGCCCCAGGTCCAACTTCGATTCGCCGATCTTCGAAGCACCACGGCCATGACTAGCGACGAGAGTGCCGGACAGGCGCGAGTGATTTCCGTGGCCAGCCAACAGGCCAACGAGATAAACCTCCGCTTCGATGAAGAGACCGATACCATCACCGTGGAAACGCGGCTGGCTGACCCTCCTGCCTATCGAGTGTCTCACGTTCCCAGCGGCCTTCTTTCCATTCCCCTCCGACCGGCCGGTCCTGCTATGTTGCTGGAGGACGACTATCTCTTTCACCAGGACCACGAGTTCCATTTCAGGTTAGCTCCCCATGGTTCGGACACCACTCTGGAAAACAAGAAAACTCGTGAATTTGTAAGCGATCCAGCCAATGGAGTGTTGCATTTCCTGAACGGCGGGTGGGCCGGGGCGACCCTCGAAGTCCCCCACAAGGGTGCCACGGCCTTCGAATTGGGCCCCCGGAGCCGATCCTTTCATCACCTTTCTCCCCTCACAAATTCGCCCACCTGCCAAATCACCATGCACGATGGTAAGGTACAACTCCGCGTCCTTCACGTCGCCGAAGACCAATTTCTCGACGTGGACGGCGACCTCTACTTCACCGGAGAAGCGACGTCTCTTTTTAGCGGGTCCCGGATTCTGGTAGGAGAGTTTGAGTTTGTCTGGGTGGTGCCCGGAATTCAGCAGAGATACTCGCGGTTCAGCATCGTATCCCCCGAAGGGAACCACCCCATGCTAAAGCAGCAGGTCAGACTGGGAACGGCCGCTCATTGTGAGGTCAGTATCCGAAACCCCGCCCTGGCCCCGGTGGTAGGCACTCTGCGATTAGAAAAAGATGAACTTCTCTATCGTCACACCAACATCGCCGCTCCGGCCCGGGTTGACGGGTTTGAGATCAGCGCCGGATTGGAAGCTCAGGTCCAGGTGGGGACAAAACTCGAATTGGCAGAAGGTGTTACCATCGGTCTTGAAGAGGTAGAATAAGAAGAGGCGAGATTGCTAGAAGGTAACCCCATCATATTTTTTAAGATTACTCTCATCACTCTGGTGGTGATTCTTTTCATTCGGCTTTTCGCGCGAAAAATGCCGGAGGACCCGTTTCGAGTGACCCCCGCTCACTTGCCCTCCAACCGAAAGCTGGGTCAATACTTGGTCATGGAAACGGTTGGGGTGGGAGGCAACGCCACGGTCTATCGCGCCATGGCCGATCGAGAAACCGTGGCGATCAAAGTCCCTCACCTCGAGACGCTTCGAGTTCCCGGTTTCCGCAAGGTCTTTAACGCCGAAGCTGCAGCCGGGGTCGATCTGGTCCATCCTTCGATAGTGAAAGTCCTGGGAACCGGTGAATTCAAAGATCCGGGTGGGCGCACAGTCCCTTTCTTCGTCATGGAAAACCTGGAAGGTGAGGACTTGCGGGAGGTTCTGAAGCGAGAAGGTACTCTAGAGCCAAAGAGAGCGGCCCAGATCGCCCGAGTGGTTGCCGATACCCTGGGGTGGGCCCATCGCAAGGGTGTGATCCACCGCGACATTTCGCCGCAGAACATATTCCTCACCAACTCGAAACAGATCAAGGTCATGGATTTTGGTATCTCCACCGCCTTTAAGCGAGGAACGACCAAAGGCAAGGACGGCGGCGCTCTCAACTTTGGGACTCCCGCCTACCTGGCCCCGGAGCGCACCTCCAGAACCGACAGCGACCCCCGTTCAGACCTCTATTCGTTGGGCTGCGTCTTGTACGAAATGGTGACCGGCCAACCCCCCTTCACCGCTGAAAGCCCGCGGGCCGTGCTCATGCTTCACCGCAAGGCCCACGTGATCCCACCATCAAAGCGAACGGAAGTACCGCCTCCATTAGAAGCCATCATCATGAAGCTGCTGGAAAAGGATCCCGAGAAGCGCTATCAGGACGCCGGAGCCGTGACGGCCGCGCTGGCAGATCTCTTACCCACGGTATAACCCCTCCAAGGAGGATCGTTGTCGTGGAGCGGCCAACCATCCATAGCCAAGAAGGAGTTACGCCGTGAATATCTTCCGACACCATTTTAAAAACGCCAGGACACAGCTCTGCCGTGGTGCCCTACTGATGACCCTGGTCGCTTCCACGACTGCGGTAGGGCTGGCCGACCACTGCTTTCGTTACGGGGACAATCTGAACCTCACTCATTCTCTCTATCAACAGTCGGTGGATCCCTACGCCCACCTGCTCCCTGACGACATGGCCCAGGCCAATCCGCTGGCCACCAGCTATCAACTCGACTTGAAGCCCATGATGGTCAACGATCTCACCCAACTTCAGTTCAAGACCTACGATAGCAGGAGCCCGGCAGCCGGATACACCTCCCCGTATCTATGGGAAGTAGGAGGAGGCCCTCGCTACAAGGGCGGGGGCTATGGGGGCTTTTCCCCCAGTCCGTTTCCGGTCCGTCGCTGAAAGCCTGGACAGGTCTGGTCTGGGCGCGTCGGCGAAGCCGCTGGAATAAATGAACAGCGGAGGCTTCGGACGAAGTAAAAGGGGGCGCGATACCAGCGTAAGGAAGTTCGACAACCATAACTCGGGAAACGCAAGAACTGGTGGACAATTCGGCTGACGATGAAGTCGTAAGCGTAAATACCTATGGCTATTTTGCCGAGATCTACGACGGTTTCGGCTCCGAAGAGTTTTGTCTATCACTGACCACTCATCTCCTCGAAAGCCTGGAAAAGTATCGCCTACCAGCCGGAGCCGAGATCGTCGATCTGGCTTGTGGGACCGGCGTTATCACGACTGAGTTGGCCAAACACGGTTATCAGATGGTCGGTCTCGATCTATCCGAGGACATGCTCCGTCATGCCAAACTCCGAGCCAAGCGACAAAACCTCAACATCCGTTTTGCCCGGGCCGATATGCGCACCTTCAAGCTCAAGAACAAGGCCCCGTGCATCATTTCCACCCACGACAGTCTCGATCACCTCTTTGAAGACGATGAGTTGGATCTGGCCTTCCAGCAGATCGCAGCGGCCTTGCGACCCCAGGGGCTGTTTTTGTTTGACATGAACTGCTGGGAAGGGATACGCCATCTGGACGGACGTACGGTGTTTGTGGAAAACGAAGACCGTTCCGGTGCCTACCATCTGATCGCCGAAGACCGCACCCTGGAAACCAACATCGTGGGCTTTCTAAAGGTGGAGGAAAACCTCTACGAGCGGTTCGATGAGACGCTCTTTCAAAGATGCTACTCCGACGAAGAGATCGAAGAGCGTCTGGAGGCGTTTGGTCTCGAATTGCTGGAACGCATCCCCATTCAATACTTGAAAGGTGACATCTTTAAGCAACTCTGGGTTACCCGTAAGCCCGGGCTCGATATCCCCGAGTTGTTCTAAAGCCTCATCGCATGCCCAGGGTACTGCTTCTTGCCTACCACTACCCTCCCTTGGGTGGGGTCGCCGTGATGCGCGTTTTACGCTTTTCCCGCTATCTGAAACAACACGGGTGGGAACCTATCGTCATGTGCGTGGAAGGCGGGTCGAAGAACGAACCGCGGGATCCCTCCCTGCTCGCGGAGATCCCACCGGACATCGAAGTCATACGGGTCCCTTGCTTTGAGCCTGACAACTACGCCGATACCTGGGAGGTGCCCCGGGAAAAGATCGTGCGCAACCTCTTTAAGACCTTCGACCGACTCTTCTTCCCTGATGATCGCGCCTTCTGGATAAAACCCCTGACCCGGCGAGCCCGGGCCGTTATCGCCGAGCGCGATGTCAAGGTGATCTGGGCAACCTCCCAGCCCTGGAGTACCCTGGTCGTCGGAAGGGATCTTAAGAAAGCCACCGGACTCCCGCTGGTGCTGGACTTTCGAGACGACTGGACCACCTCCAACCAGGACTTTCGCAAGCTCAAGCGGTTGGCCCAGGAGCAAGAGTTGGAGCAATCTATCCTGGCCGCAGCCGATGCGGTCGTTACCGTCACCCCTCCTATCGTAGAGCGACTCACAGCCCGAGCCCCCGCCAACCTGTCCCCCTCGCAGTTCCATCTCATACCAAACGGATTCGACCCGGCCCACTTCCCTGGCACTCCTCCCCTTCTCCATGAAAAATTCACCATCGTGCACACCGGGGGCCTCTACCACCTCCGGCCCATCGAGCCCCTGCTAGAGATTTTGGACGCCTGGTTTGAGGAACACCCGGAAAGAGCTAAATCCGTGCAGATAAAGCTGGCCGGGAGCATGACCCGTGAGGTGAAGGAAGCCATCGCCCGAAGCCCCTGGTCCTCGCTCATCGAAATCCTGGGCTTTGTCGACCACCGCCAGGTCAGAGAATTGATCGTGAGAGCTCACGTGAACCTTCTGATGATCGAGCAGGTCAGTACCGCCTCCTTGCTCTTCACCGGTAAAGTTTTTGAGTACATCGGTGCCCGCAGGCCCATCCTCATGCTGGGGCCTGACCCCTCTCCCCTAGCGCAGATCTTGCGTGAAACAGGCCTCGGAAGAATCTGTTCCTATGTCACCCCGAAGGAAACAGCAAAAACCCTAGAATGCCTCTTTAGAGACGAAAAGCAAGGTCCCGGCATCTGCGAAGAGCAAGTGCAGAGATTCAATGCTGCTCACCAAACCGGCGAGTTGGCGCGCATTTTTCAGGAGGTCACCAGCCTTGACAAAAACTAGGAGCCTGGCCGGAAACCCCGTTGACAGATCGCGAAGGACATTTTGGTCCTCCGGAATTGGACATTTTCGAGTAATATCGGGAATATTTCGCGACAAATGGACTGTTTCGGAGGGACAATAATGAACGAGCGAGATGGCGGCGGGGTTTCCGGTCAGGCTCCTAGAGTGTTACTGGCCGACGAAAACAAGGGCTTCGGGGGAGCCGAGCGGCACGTGCTGTCCCTGGCCCGAGAACTCCTCGACCAAGGTATCTTGGAAGCCCTGGTGGCTCGTCCCCAATCCTGGCTGGCGCAAAACCGAGGAGAGCTCCCCTTCCACCCGGTGGGGTTTCGCAACGAGGTCGATATGCTGAGTGTTTTTAGCATCTACCGTCGAATAAAGTCAGCCAACGCCTCCGTTCTGCATTGTATCGGGCACCGGGATCTGGTGGCCTCAGCGCTGGCGCGACAGCTCCCGGGGGCTCCTCCTACGGTCCTGATCAAAGCAGAACACAGCTACCCTGATTCCAACCTTTCACCACTCTTTCGCTGGGCCTACAGCCAGTGCCACGCCATCACCACGGTCTCCGAGGCCCTGCGCGAGGCGACAAAAAGCGCGGTCAACCCGACCGAAAAAACTCGAATGGTCACAATCCACAACGGCATGGAACCCGGACCCGCGGTGGAGCCGAGACCCCCCACTCCGGGCCGCCCCTTGCGAATCGGCGTGCTTTCTCCGGTGAGACCAGGCAAAGGGCATCAGGACTTTCTGCAAGCGGCGAGCCGCCTGCAAGAAGAAAATTTCAAACTCCATTTCTCGATCGCCGGTGATGGTGAATCGCTAGAAGAGTTGAAGCACGAAGCCGCCCGCCGCAAGCTTGAGATAGAGTTTCCGGGCCACCTGGAAAACCCCATGGACTACCTGGCCAGCCTGGACCTCTCCGTCGTACCCTCCCACCGGGAGACGTTTTCCCTGGTCACCCTGGAATCGATGGTCAGCGGGAGGCCCATCGTGGCTGCGAACTCTGCCGGGGTGGAAGAAATCTGCCGCGACTACCCGGCCGAGCTCTATCCGGCCGGGGACACGGATGCGCTGTACCACGCCATGGCTCGTTTCTGCGCGGCGCCGGATGGCTTTCTGGAGCGAGCCCTGGCCGCCGCCGAAAAGGCCCGAGAAAATTTCCACTCAGCCCGGATGGCCAATACCTACCACAGCCTTTACAGCGAGCTTCTATCGGCGTGAAAAGAGCCCTGGTCGTTCACACCGGGGGCGGCCTGGGCGACGTGCTTTTGTCCGGTCCCGTGGTCGATACTCTAGCCGGAGCCGGATACAGCGTCGATTTCCTGGCCCGGGCAGGCACTTCACCGGCCGTTGAGCGACACCCCAACATCAATGAGCTACTCACCATCGAAGGCAAAGATCCCCAGGGGTTAAGGGAAATGAGGCGCTGGGCAAGCCTTCTCAAAGCCCGACGCTACGATCTTGTCATCCTTCTGTGGAGCACCACCCGATGGGCCTGGACCCTATTCTGGTCCGGAATTCCGGTCCGAGTGGGACAGGACTCCAGGGTGGCCTACGCTTTTCTCTTTACCCATCGAGCCAGAGTCCGCTCCGAACACGGCGACGAATCCAGCCATTGGACCGAAATCTTGTTGGACTACCCGCGCAGCCTGGGTCTGGCGCCAGTATCGGTCGTGCCTTGCTATCCGGTGACTCCCCAGGAGGAGCAGTGGGCCGAGGTCACCCTCTCGGCTGCGAATTTCGGCCGCTTAAATGGTCCACTAATCGGCTTTCACAGCGGAAAAGGCCTGCCCCTGACCCCGGGTCGATGGCCCTCTGGCCACTTCGGCCATCTAGCCCGAAACCTCCAGGAGCAACTAAGGGCAAGACTTATTCTCACCGGGGGCCCTGACGAGGTGGTGGTGGTGCAAGAAGTTGCTTCACACCTTCCGGAGCCCTGCCTGAACCTGGCCGGAAAAACCAGCGTACCCCAACTGGCCGCCCTGCAAAAACGGATGAACGCTTTCGTGTGCCCCGATTCAGGGCCCATGCACCTGGCGGCCGCCGTGGGTACTCCAGTGGTGGGGATCTACGCCCTGGACGAAGACTTCCCAGCTCGGTGGGCCCCTTTCAATACGATCAGTCGCACGGTCCGGCCCCCCCGGCCGGCTTGCCGCCCAGGTTGCACGAAACCCACCTGCCCCAATTTCCAGTGCTACCTTAAAGTGAATCCGGAATCCGTGGTCAATGCCGTCAAAGAAGTCTTAAACGAAGCTAATTCGAGGCTTTCTTAGCACAAAAGGGATCTCCCCAAATAAGAGGGAACCGCCTGCCACTATGAGCGCCCCCCTTAAGATCGGAGTTGATGCGACCTTTCTGCAGCGCGATCGGCGCGGTATGGGCCGGGTTCTGAGGAGTGTCCTCAACGAATGGAAAAAGTCTTTCAGCCATGAACTCGTCCTGCTGGTTCGAGAGAAGCGTCACATCGCCGAACTGGAAGACACTCCATACTCCAAGTGGGATATCCGCCTGTGCCACAAAGCGCGAGGGCTGGATGTGTGCTGGTTTCCCTGGAACCGGGTGGATTGGCAGTCTGACTGCCCGGCTGCCGTCACTATTTATGACGTTGCTCCTTTCACCGACTTTCATCCCAAGAACCGCCACCTGGCCGAAGATCAAGACCGATTGCTGGAGGCCGCTGAAAGGGCCGACCGTATCATCACGACCTCCAATTTTTCCAGGTTAGAGATGCACCGGCACTTGAACTGCGAAATTTCCCAGGTGGATGTGGTGGCCCTCGGTCACGACCCGGTCTTTCACCCCCACAAGAATCAGTATCTCGATCCGTTTTTCGCCGAGCGGATCGGAGAAAAGCCGTATCTCTTATTCGTGGGCAACACGGAGCCCCGAAAGAACCTGGCGGGACTGCTGGAGGCTTTCCTGCTCCTGGAAAATCAGCTGGAGAGCAGACTTTTGCTGGTCTCTTCCAAACCGGCTGCACCCACCTGGACAGACCGCCTGAGAGGCAAATCAGATCCCCTGACCGGTAGCATCGGCCGACTGGAGGAACGAATCCTTTGGATGGAAGGAATCGATGACGCCACGCTGGCCGAACTCTATCGGCGCTGTCAGGTTTTCGTCATGCCCTCGTACTACGAAGGCTTCGGATTACCCCTGCTGGAAGCGATGGCCTGCGGAGCCCCGACCGCTGCGGCCCGGGCCGCCTCCTTGCCCGAGGTCGGAGGTGAAGTCCCTTACTGGTTTGCCCCCGCCGATCCGGTCGACATCGCCAGAGCAGTTATGGATGCCATCGCCGAACCTAACGGGGAAGAGGGTATCGAACGTGCCTCGGGGTTCACCTGGGAGGCCTCGGCTCGTGAACTCAGTCGAATCCTCGAGGAGATGGCAGGACGACCCCTGGCCACCCCCTCTCCGGAGCCACTCCCGTGACTGCCATGGAATCCCTGAAAAAGCTTCCAGGCCAAAGAATTCTAGTCCTGGGAGACCTCATGCTCGACCAGTGGATGTGGGGCAACGTCTCTCGCATCTCGCCGGAGGCCCCCGTACCGGTGGTCGACATCAATCGGACTACTTACACTCCCGGTGGAGCAGCCAACGTGGTCTGCAACCTATTGAGCCTGGGCAGCCAGGTCACGGTGGCAGGCCTGATCGGTACCGATGAAACCGGCCAGCGACTCCAGGGGTTGCTGGAACAACACGGAGCGAAGTGTCAAGGCCTTACCCTCAACACGGAGCGACGCACCACCGTCAAAACGCGTATCATCGCCCACTCCCAGCAAGTGGTTCGAGTAGACCAGGAGGACAGGACCCCTTTTTCAGATCGGGAGGCCGGCCCTCTGGTGGATTGGCTGCGAGCCAACACCGGCGAATTTGACGGGATCTTCCTCTCCGACTACGACAAAGGCCTCTTCACCTGCCCGGCTCTGGTGGGCTACCTCCCCGATCTCTATGGGGGACGCACACCGGTGATTGCCGGACCCAAACCCGGAAACCTGGAAGTCTTTCGGGGGGTCCACTGCCTCACCCTCAACGCCCTGGAGGCAGGAGGCGCCACCGGGCTTCCAGTGACCGACGACCAAACTGTTGAACTGGCCGGTCAGGAGCTTCTGCGACTCACCCAGGTCCGACACGCCCTCATCACCCGTGGCGAACGCGGCATGGCGCTCTTCACGCCGGGTCAACCATCGGCCGGAGAGCCCGCGCTGGCCACTCAAGTTTACGATGTGAGCGGGGCTGGGGATACCGTTATGAGCGTCGTGGGACTGGGCCTTTGCGCCGGGGTCTCGCCTCATTCGTGCATCAAACTCGCCTCCCACGCCGCCGCCGTGGTGGTCAGAAAACTTGGTACAGCCACGGTCACCATCGATGAGATCGCCGACTCTCTGCAAAGGAGAAATTAGGTCTTGCGAGTGTTGAGCCGATCGGGGATAGCGGAGATCGTGCGCGAGTGGAAAGCGGCCGGAGAAACCGTGGTCTTTACCAACGGATGCTTCGACATTTTACACATCGGCCACCTCCAAACTCTGGAGCGAGCCAAAGCCGAGGGTAGCCGATTGGTGGTCGGGGTCAATTCCGACGAATCGGTCCGGCACTTGAAGGGACCGAACCGCCCTATCAATCCCCAAGAGGATCGAGCTAAACTCCTGGCAGCCCTCCGTCCCGTGGATGCCGTGGTCATTTTTCCCGAGGACACCCCGGTGGAGCTTCTGGAGGTCATTCGGCCGGACGTGCACGTCAAGGGAGGCGACTATGCCCTCGAAGAGCTTCCGGAGCGAGAAGTGGTGGAAAGGCATGGAGGAAGGATCACTCTGATCGGCCTGGTCCCTGGTCGCTCCACCACTGAGATCATAAGGAAATCCCAAAAGCCGTGAGTCGTCTGCTCATCACAGCCAACTCCCCAGGGGAGATGGCCGGGTGGGTTCGACCGATCCTTAAGGAGTGGCACGAAAGAGGACTCGGAGCCGTCGACATCCTGCTTCTCCCCTGCTCCTTTGCAACCGGGCAGGAAGAGAGAGTCGCTCGTTCGCTACCCGGAGTCGAACACGTCTATCGGCCAGGCGACTACTTCAGGCTCTGGCGGAGTGAAGCTCGAAAGTACCAGGATGGAAATCTGCTCCACCTGGGGGGTGACCTGATGTACAGCGCCTTTCTGGGTTGGCGCTGGGGGATTCGATGCTGGTCCTATCTGTGGGCTCGCCCCTGGTGGAATAGTGCCTTCTCCGGGTATTTCACCAAAGACGCCTGGGGTGTCGATTGGTTAAGAAAAAGAAGAGTACCGCCCGAGCAGATCCACCTGACCGGTGATCTGGTCCTCGACGCGGTAAGGCAGTACGTGCCCCACCCGACTCTAGACAAAGAGGAGCAGATCAGCTATCTGCCCGGGTCTCGCCGCCACGAACTGGCCTCCCTCACACCGTTTTTCTTAGAGCTTCATGGCCGGCTCCAACAACTTTTCCCGGGCCTCAAAGGGGTCCTTCATCTTTCTCCATTCCTTCCTCAAGAGGAGATCGCGCCACTCCTCCAATCGTCTCCCGACCCCAAGGTTGGGGGCCTGCAGGGAACTCTCACGGACCGGACCTTGCAGACTGGGAAAACTCACCTCGAAATCGTAGGAGAGGAGCATTATTCCCGCCTTTCTAAATCGCGCCTCGCCATCTCCATACCGGGAACCAAAACCGCTGAGGCGGGATATCTCAGAACCCCCCTCTTGACCATACTGCCCCTCAACCGGCCGGAGCATCTCCCCTCCATCGGGCCGCTTGGATTGCTCGATTTTTTGCCTGGTGGGGCCCACCTCAAAGGACGCCTGATCCTGAAAACGAGGCCCCGGGTGGGCCTACTCTCTCACCCCAATATCCTGGCCGGACGACCACTGCTACCGGAACTTCTCGAGCCCCTCAGGCTGGAGGCACTGGTCACTCTTGTAAGTAACATCCTGGGAGAAAAAGAAAAACTCCGAGGGGTGTCGGAGCAGTTAGCAAGTCTTTATTCCTGGGAGACCCTTCCGGCTCACACCCTGGTGGAAACGATCAGCGGCTAATCAGCCCACCCATCGCCGTGAAAATAGTCTCTGGTTTGGGAGACCTTTTTCTTTCCAGCATTCCATTTTTTGATGGCACCCGCCACCATCTTGTCGCGCGCTCCCTGGGTTTCCTGATCGAAACTCGCCTCGAATTCGTTGACCGATTCGAACAGGTCCTTTAAGCCCAGTAAAGTCGGATCGTAGTTCGTCTTAAATTTCTTGGGAATCCTGCGCAACCGAGCTTCGGTCATCAGTTCCTTCAACCGATTTCGCACCTCGATCAGGTCCTGTTCCATTTCCGGATAGACCTTGCGAGTTTTCTCTCCCTTGACCTTGGTCTTGTCTCGAATCTTTTTGATTCGATCCGCCTGCTGAAGAATGGGGTCGCAGACCGACGAGAGCGCTTGCTTGCGGAATGAGTTCAGTTGAGAAGAGTCATCCACATCGGCGTAAGTCACACCGTCCAACGGCTTTTCAAAATGTCTCCACTGGAAATAATTGAAGTAGTAGAAGCCCAAGCCACCAAAAAAGACCACTATGGCTAGCAGGCATGAACCGAAGGAGTTTCCGCGTTGCGGTTTGCGTTTTTCTCGAACTGAATGCATCTTTTCTCTTTTGTTTTAAAGAGGGTGTTTCCCTCCAGGTTCCTCCAAAGGCAGTACCCTCTATGCGAAATGTGGTGCAGGTACGGAACCCCAACTCTGGAGCCACGCCCCCACGACGTTACTCCAAGCCACGCGGACGTCGAAGTTCCGTACCGCACACATGACCATTTTATTCCCATGACGGGTGTATCTCGGACAATTCTGACAAAATTTTTAAAACCACCTAACGAAGGGCCTGGTCGGTCGAGAGGAGAACCGAGAGCCCAACATGGAGACAGGGTTGTCAGGACATCCCCTTGCACCGCAACTGCCCACCAACAAACCCGGACCGCTGTATCACCTGTTAGAGCGGCTCCGCACGATGGGGGTGGAGGCTTCGGTGCGCAAACTAAAGTGCATTCTGGATAGTCTGGAGTTCACCGAGCGCTACTTTGCCGGTGTTTCCGGAGGGCTGCTTCGAAAGTTGGAAGATCCTCCAAATCTAGAGCCGCTAGCCCACAACGCGATCCACGGCAAAGGGCTACGCCGCCTCCTGCGTTTTTGTCTGAACCGGTTAGAAATGCACGGTCGTGCTCCCGGAGTCCTCGACCTTTTCAGCTGCTTCTATCTTCATGGCAAACGCAGTTTACCCTATTCCCATACTCGCTGGATGGGGTTGGTACCGGGTTCCGACACCAATAACGAAGCCACCAACTGGGATTACCTGTCAAAACTCGAGGAGTTGTCGGTACCTTCGGCCTTCGACGCGCTGGAGGCGGAAATCCGAAACCTTACCGAAATTCTGCAAAGTTTTATTGAAGGTGGGGCAGGCTTTTTCGAAAACCATGAACACTTTGCCCGACTGGACGAGACGGGTTGGCAGTGTACCATCAAAAGAGGTGAAAGCTACACCGAACTGGTTCCGGCGATCCCTGCCCGGCTCATTCCCTTAGAGGCGCAAGCTCCCACCAGCACCCCCCAGACCGAAGACGAGTTACTCCTCAACAGTAACCCCTTTCTCTCCGCTCCCTTCGAACCAGGGCCTTCTGCAGGGAAGCCCGTCACCGAGAGGGTTCTAGAGATCCAGGTGGAGCCCAAACCTGAACCAGAGCAAGCTCCTCCGGCCACGGTAGCCGAGGATGAAGAGACCGACTCCATCCCCGTCAAGGACCTGATGAAACCCGAAGACTATCTACAGCAATGGAGTTCGGGGGAGCTCAAGTCGTTCAACGCGAGCTTGCAACAAGTCTACCCCCGGCTGGATCTGGATCGAGTACCCAGCGAGTACTTGAACAAGCTCAACCGCTTTCTATCTTCGGTGAGTTCCGGTTATATCTTGATCGAAGGCAAGCAGGGTGCCGGAAAGTCTTTACTCACCCAGGCTTTTCGAGACAGCCTGCTGGATTCAAGTCTGGACGTGACCCCACTGCACTTCTCGGTAAAAAATCAGTTCTATCCCGATACCGCCACCTTCCTGGAGCAGCTCAACGAGAGTTTACGGATCCGGCCGGGAACCGGCCGCAAGAGCTTTGAAGCTCTCGACCCCGCGGTGATCAAGGATCTTAACATGCGCAGTCCCGGGGACGCCCGGGCCGGGCGATTCACCTCCTTCTTGAGCGAACTCCACCTGGTCAACGGTAGCGCGCTCGTCTTGATCCTGGACGGCTTAGACGAGGGCAACACCGGCCGCAACGACTCTCTGTTCAGCTATCTTCCAGCCCACCTGCCCGACGGGGTCTACGTGGTGCTGAGCTATCATCCGGACCGGTTTCGTCCGGGCGATCAGGAAGTACTCGAGACGATCCACAAGGGCCCTTCCATAAAGCTCGTGTTGTCCCCCCACGACTCTCTCTATCGAGATTTCATGGAGCGTTTCCTGACCTGGAGAAGCCATGGACCGCTTTCTGAAGGACTACTGGAAACACTGGTGGAGCAATCGGGGGGCCGCCTGGCCACCGCTCAACACTTCCTGGACGGCTTGAGGTGCGAACTCCTGGAAGGCGAGGACGACCTACCTCCCGCCGAACTGGTTTATGAGGGTTTGCTGGACCGTCTATACGAGCGGGTACCGGATCGCTACCTGGACCTCTTTCTCTTACTGGCCACCTCCGACGAACCGGTGAGCGGGGACGAACTCTCGTCACTGGGAATTTCTCGAACCGACGTGCTGGAACTGATCCACAGTTTACCCAGCCTCTTCCACTGTACCTATGAGCCCAAAATGGCTCTCAACCTGGCCCACAGAGCCCTGCGGCTACATATCCAGCGGACCTTCCTCACTTCTTATTCAGAAAGCTGTTTGCGTCTGGGCAAACGCGCTCTCAAACGACTGGGCGACGGGGAACTCGCGGTGCTCCCCATCAAAGAAGATCTGGAGCGCCTGGGGGAAACTCTGCGACGGCTCCTGCGCTGGGCCTTCGATAGCCAGGACCGCTCCTTTCTGGCCCGGGTCTGCTCCGACGAACGGGTCAACCGTCTACGCAGACGAGTCTTTGCCGCCATGGAAGAGAGGTTTCTCTATCACCGCAAGGCGCTGGTCCTCGACACCTTTATCAGGGGACTGCACTTTCTGGTGCTCTCCGAAAAACGAGAAGAGTTTCGGGAGGAACTGGCCTGGTCGCTCTCCAGCCGGGCCCTTTCCTACTACCACCTCGGCCAATACAAGCGTGCCGGTGAAGACATCGAGGAAGCGCTGAAGCACTTCCGGCACCTGGTCGACGAACAAGGTCGCGAAGAGCTTCGCAACGGCCTGGCTGCAGCCTACAACCGACGAAGCGAGATCTACCGGGGCCTCAAAGATTGGAGCATGGCTCTGACCTACGCCGACCGCGCTGTCTTAAACTACGAAAAAGTGGTCGCCGAAGGTCGCAAAGATCTCACTTCCCTGTGGATGCTTTCTCGTCATAATCGGGCCGTGATCTACCGGGCTCTCAAGAGTTATCACCAGGCCCAGATTGATCTGGAAGAGGCCCTGACCGGCTATTTAGAGCTGGTCGAAAAGGAAAACCGGCGAGATCTCCGCCCGCAGCTGGCCGATGTCTACAAGACCCGAGCGGGGCTCGCCCTTGACCAGGGCAATATCGAGTACGCCCTGACTGCCGCCAATGCCAGTCTCGACCTATTGGAGACCCTGGTCCATCGGGAGAACTTTGAACACCTCCGCAACGACCTGGCTTCGGTTTACAACGATCGAGGAGCCATCCTGACTCGCCACGGGATCCTGGAAGAGGCCGAGCGAGACTACGCTTCCGCGATTTCTATTCGAACCTATCTGGTGGCCGAAGGCCGCATCGACGTGCGAACCGATCTGGCCAAGACCTACGCCAATCGAGGCCTCTGCCTGCTACCCCGAAGTGACCTCAAGCAAGCCGAGGAGAGCTTTGACCGAGCGGTTGAGATCCTGGACCGATTGGTAGAGAAGGAGCACCGGGAGGATCTCTACGCTGAGAGAGCTTTCGCCCTGAGCTGCCGGGGCCGCCTTCACCGAGTCATCAATGATCTTGAATCCGCCCGAGAAGACCTCTCGGCAGCGGTCGCCGATTATCGCCTGGCGGTAGTCAGTCAGGGAAGCAAGCACCTCGAAGAGCTCGCCGGGGCGTTGAACTCCCTGGCTGAAGTCAGTCTGCTAGCCGGGGACCACCAGGTGGCCCGCAAGAGCTGCGAGCGGGTGCTCGAGATCTTTGAAGAAAAGCTGACCCCCGATCGCCGGGAGGCCCTGGCCGCTCAGCGGGCGGCAGCCCACCACAACCTGGCTGCGGCCTTGCGAGACGAGGGGCAGCCGGCCCGGGCCGAAGAAGAGTTTCAACGGGCCATCGAACTTCTAACTCGACTGGTGGAGTCCGATGGGCATCCCCATCTGCTCGGAGAGCTGGCTACCTCGCTCCTCCAGTTTGCCCAGCTTCCATCTCAGAAGGCCGCTACCAAACTCAAGCTTGCCAGCAGAGCCCTGGCTCTCTTCAAGAGCGTCAAGACCGACAAGCAAAATCTTCTAAAGACCGCCGACGCCTATTTGCTGCGAGCTTCCGCCTTCCGGGCCATGGGTTCACTGGGCAGCGCCCTGGATGACGTGACGGCGGTGATCGAGGAGAGCAGAGAGGAATATTGGCAGGAGCCCCAGATCGCCCAGACCATCATCAGCGCTTTACTGGAGAGGGCCTCCCTCTTTGGAGAACTGGCCGATCAACAGGCCAGTCTCGTCGATCTGGACCGGGCCGCCAAGGTGGTCGACCAATTGGGCGAGGCGCTGTCCGGGCCAGAACTTGAACTTCACCACTGCCACATCTTGTTGGAACGAGTCCACCTGCTCAGCGACGGACTGCAGGATGACTTTGAGTCTTCGGTAGAACTACTTCGGGAACTGGACGGTCGAATCGAAGCACTGGCCCTGGAGCGGCTGGGCGAGGAAGACTATCGAGAGCTTCGCTCTCGCTGCATCAAGCTATTTAAGAGCTTAAGGCTGCTGGCCCTGATACCCACTAGACGGGATAATGATTACCGAACCACCGTGGAGCGGTTGACCCTCTTGCTGAAAGCGGTGAGTCGTTTCCGAAACAATTTCCGCAGTCTCTTACGAAGTGACTGGGTGGAAAACCAGGACGTCGATCCGATCACCAAACTTCAAACTCAGCGGGGATGGTCTCTGGTCAAGCTAAACCGCCTGGAAGAAGCCCTCGAAGACTTTGATAAAGCCGTAGATTCCCTGCCCCCGATCTTGCAAGAAACCAGTCCGGATATCCTGGAGTTCGCGGCCGACGTAGAGTCGGGTCGAGGGGCCATATTGGATACCCTGGGCCGGGAGTCCGAGGCCCTGGAGGCCTACTCCAGAGGGGTGGAAGCGTTCAGTCGGCGGCCGGAGAGCGCGATGAGCCCGAGGCGGGCCAGCTGCCTGCAGAATCGGGCTAGTCTGCTACAAAAGCTAGGGCGCTACCAGGAGGCGTTAGACGATCTGGAGCCTGCCATCGACATCGCCCGGAGCAATTATCAAAGAGATGAAGCCCTTTCCCGCTCGGCGGAAAAGGCGCGCTTGCTGCACCTGCTCGGCCGACAAGAGGAGGCGCTCAAAACCCTGAAAAGCACCCTTGCCGTGAGCCGCCATGAACAGCCCCTCACACCCGATCAAGAGCTCCCTCTGCAGATCGGGGTCTACCACGCTTCTTCGCTACCGGCGGAGCGCCACGAAGCCTTGAGCAGGGTCCTGACACTTTTGCGGGGTGTCCTGCTGGACGATCCAGGCCAGTGGAGAGAAGAAGCGACCCGGCTTTTGAGTGAACTGCCGTTACCCGAGTCTTCGGCGCAGGGTGGCAACCTGGAAGAGATGGTGGTCGGCACCCTGGAAGCCCTGGTCAAGAACCATCCGAAGGCTTACACCCCCCTGACCGAAACCATTCTCCGCCGGGCCGCCCGGGTGGGAGAGTTGAGTTCTTACTCCTGGAAGTTCGCCACACTGTCTGCGGGGCTTTACTGCCTGGCCACCAGACTGTGCTACCTGGAGTATCTGAAATACGGACAAAAAAGCCTGCCCCGCCTGGTGCGTTGCTACCTGTTGACCGCACAGAACCTGGTCAACGCTGAATCCCCTCGCCAACTCAAAGGCCTGGATGCGGGTATAGAGGCTCTGACCGAGGCGATCACCCTTCATCCTCCTACCGGAGAGCTGGAAGTCGAGGTCAACAATATGGCCAGGTTGTGGCTGTCGCTTCCCCCCTCCAAGGTCTTGCAGGCCGGCATCGCCCGCTCCACCTTGCTGAAGCTGCGCCGTTGGTAGCCGCTGTATCGCTATCTTTTACGTAGTTCTTCCTGCCAGCGGCGGCGTACCGTTTCTTGAATCTGGAGCCGTCTTTCCAGCGGAGGGTGGGTCCGACTTCCCTCTAAATAGGCTTGCCCGAAGAGTTCCACCGCTCTCTTGCGAAGTTTGACCAGCGCCCTCCCCTCGCCCATGGGGTCGTAACCCGCAGCGGCGGCGTACTGCATACCCAGCACATCGGACTCCTCCTCTTCATCCTGGTCGTAATCTTGCTTATTCTGGAGATAGTCCACCACAAACTTGTAGCGCTTCTCCAGTTCCCCCACCTGGGAGCGCAGCCGCTGGATCTCGTGGGGCGTACCGTCTTCGCTGAGCCGCTGGTAGTCGTAGCTCAGTTGCTGAATCTGGCCCACCAGTTTCACGTATTCGTTATAACGCTCTTCATAAATCTGAGCGTGGCGGCGCACCCCGTGGGCGACCTCGTGCCCCAACACCCCGGCCAATTCATCGTCGGTCAAGTCCAGGTCCATAAGTCCGGTGGTCACGATCACGTGCCCCTCCCCGGTGCAGAGTGCGTTGGGGGCGTCGGTCTCTATGAGCTCGAACCTCCAGAGCAAACCGTCGAGGGGGCACTGGGCCACGATCTTGCGGCCGATGGATTCGATCCGAGCCCGGGTGGCGTGGTCTTCGGAGCGGCCGATCTTGGCCAGGACTTTGTCAAAGGTTTCCCGGGCCTTACGGTACCCGGGCCGACGCATGGATCGCTCCTCCTTGATCCGATCGCTCTCGACTTTGACGAGTTCGGCCTTCTCCACCATCCGGTAATCCACCACGCCGGTATCCCGGTTCTCCTTGCGCTGGTACCCCAGCAATTCCAGGGCCTCCGGCCATCGCTCCAGGCGCTGAGCCTGATTGAGAGTGATGGTGTGCACACGCCCTTCGGTGTCGGTGATCAGCAGGGAGGAGCCCTCGAGTTTGACCTGGTCTGGTCGATCCGATTGGACCAGGCGTATGAAATGAATGACCGAAACCGATCCCGAAGCAGAATCTTGTTGCAGCGGCTGATTGCCGACAAAAACATGACCGGGGAAAGCCCAGGATGAGCAAGCGACCAGGACCAATATCAGTGAGAGTCTCAGCAGATATTTCGAGAGTGAATTCACATTGACGCCTTGATCCCAGTTTGCTATACTCGGGCCCTGTTTGGCGCTAAGCCTTAAGAACCTCTTCCCACCTTACAACATCAGTTCGTATGGTCCAAGTGGAAGAGATTGGAAAAAGCGCCCTTCACGGAAAGGAGGCTGTCGTGCCGAAAATTCGGACTAGAAAAGCGGTAGCAAAACGTGTGAAAAAGACAGGTACAGGCAAGCTCAAGCGCATGCGGGAGTTTTCCGGATGTCACCACATCCGGGAGAAAAAATCCCCCAAGCGTACGCGCAAGTTCCGGAAAACCACCCTGGTTTCCGCAGCGGACGAAAGAATGATTCGTCTCTGCGTACCTGGCTTGTAAGCAACCTGAGAAAGGATTTCTCTCATGCCAAGAGTGAAACGAGGGCCGATAGCCCTCAAAAAACGTCGCAAACTCATGAAAGCCGTGAAAGGCTACCGTGGGGCCAGAAGCCGCCGAGTCAATTCTGCTCAGGAAGCTTTTCTACACGCCCAGCAGTACGCCTATCGCGACCGTCGTAACAAAAAACGGGAGATTCGTCGACTCTGGATCGCCAGGATCAACGCCGCCACCCGAGCCAACGGAATGTCTTACAGCCGTTTTATGAACGGACTGAAAAATGCCGGTATCAACCTGGACCGTAAGGTTCTGGCCCAAATCGCCATAGAAGACAGCGCTGCCTTCGCAGCGTTGGTGGCTAAAGCCAAAGACAACGTTTCCGCGCTCAGCTAACCCGTTGCCTGATCTGTTAGACGCGAAAGAGGGCCACTTCGGTGGTCCTTTTTCACGTTACAGACTGGTCGAGGGCAGCTTTACCATGGTGAACCAGAACTGCTCGATGCTTTCCACCACCTTACAAAACTGTTCAAAATCTAACGGCTTGGTCACGTAGCAGTTGGCCTGTAGGCTGTAAGACTCCAGCACATCGCGATGGGCCTCCGAGGTGGTCAGAACCACCACGGGTATGGCTTTAAACTCTTCGGACTCCTTCATCTCCTGGAGGACCTCCCGACCGCTCTTGCGGGGGAGATTGAGATCCAGTAAGACCAAATCCGGTACCGGAGAATCTTGAAAGCGACCTTCCTTCCTCAAGAACTCCAGAGCCTCGATCCCGTCGCCCACCACGTGAAGGGTATTGGTCACCTTGGCATCCTTCATCGCCTCCTGGGTCAAACGGACATCTCCGGGGTTGTCCTCTACCAGTAAAATCTCTATCGGTCTCAATTGTCTATCGTTTCCTTTCTCGGAATGATCAGGCCAACGCTACTGCCTCCCTCCTTCAACCGCGTCAGCACAACACTGCCAGAGTACACCCTGGCTATCTCACCGCACAGAGCTAACCCCAGTCCCACGCCGTCATACTCGTCGCGGGCGTGCATTCTCCCAAATAGCTCAAGACACGGAGCCAGGTCACCCGAGGGAAACCCCACACCGTTGTCTTCCACGCTGACTACAAAGCAATCATCGGTAAGTTCCACTGCCACCGTGACCCGGGCCTCTTTGGGGTTGTCGGCTTGGAACTTGAAGCCGTTATCCACCAGTTCGATGAGAGCGGTTTCCAGATGCTCCCCAGACATGGGAAGCGTGGCAAAGGCACCTTTCCATTCCAACGTACCCGGGTACTTCGCAAATTTTTCCTTCACGCGTTCAAAGATAGCTCGAGTATCGGCCGTGACTTCCCGAGGGGCATCGCGATTAAGACGAGAAATCTTCAGAATTCCGTGCAGCATCTTTTCCAAACGAGCACCCCCGTCTCGGGCAAACTCCAAGAACTCGGTACTACCCGAGTCCAGATCCGGGCCCGAACGGCGAGCCAGCAGGCCGAGATACGAATTGATCATCCGGACGGGCTCCTGGAGGTCGTGAGAAATAATGTGATTCAAATGGTCGATCCGGTCTTGAACGTCCTGGCTCTCTCGCCGTGAATTTACTTCGGGAGGCGCTTGCTGTAAAGTCGGGGCGCCCACCGTGGGCAGCTTTCCTGGCGAGGCAAAACCCTTCTCTGAAGTGACCACTTCGAAAGTGGGTGCCGGCGCCTTCAAGACCTCCAAAACCCGGGTCAGCAGCCTGGCCGGGGTAAACGGTTTGGTTATAGACGGGAAGGCGGTCAGAGCTACTACCGGATCGGCCGCGTGACTGGTGAGCACCAACACCCTCCCCCCCGGGGTTTCTTCGAGTAAGCCGCTGGCCAGCTTCTCTCCATCTTGACCACGAAAAGTTTTGGCCAAAAGCAGCAGATCGACGCTGTGATCGTAGAGAGCCTCTGCGTCTGCTTCATTCACCGCACTCACAACCTCATAGCCGGCCCGCTTCAGCACTCGCTCCACCAGTTTGCGCAACGGCTCTTTGTCTTCCAGCACCAGGATCTTTTCTCCGGAAGGGCTGGAGAGCATTTCATAGACTGTCTCTTCAGCACAGGTACCTTCCCGTTCTGAGATGGGGAAATAGACATGAAACTGGGTACCTAACCCGGGGGCGGAGTCCACTGCGATCCCGCCGCCGGCCGATTTTACGATTCCGTAGACCGTGGAAAGTCCGAGACCGGTTCCGGCCTCCTTGGATTTGGTGGTAAAGAAAGGCTCAAAAATCCGCCGGATCACGTGCTCGGGCATTCCCGAGCCGTTGTCACCCACCCGAAGGACCACGTAGTTGCCTGCAGAGGGCACGGTATCGAAATGCCGGCCGTCCGGCTCCATCTGAACGATATCGGTTTTCACACAGATCTTTCCCCGCTCGGAAATGGCGTCCCGGGCATTGACCACCAGGTTCATCACCACCTGCTCCAGGTGGCCCCGGTCGGCCAAAATACGTGGTAGAGAGGGCTCAAGCTTTATGTCCAGACAGATCTTTCGAGGTAGCAGCCGGGCCAGCATCCGCCGCATCGGGTCCACGACCTCGTTGACATCCAGAGCCTCCACGGTGGGTTGGTCTCGGCGACTGAAGGCCAGAATCTGCCGAGTGAGCTGGGTGGCCCGCTCCCCGGCCAACTTGATCTCTCGAGCGTCTTCACAAAGCTCACTATCGGCCAGCTCCTCCATCAGAATATCGGAGTAGCCGATGATGCTGACAAGAACGTTATTAAAATCGTGGGCGATCCCCCCCGCCAGGCGGCCCAACGCTTCTAGCTTCTGGGCCTCCAGCAAGCGCTCCCGGCTGCTGGCCAGAGCCTCGGCCACCCGGTGACGCTCCATGGCGTGGAGCAGGACCCGCTTGAGGACCTGCGCGGTCACCCCATCCTTGACCAGATAGTCATCGGCTCCCTCTCGCAGGGCCTTCATAGCCAGGCGCTCATCGTCGGTTCCGGTGAGCACCACCACCGGCACTGACGGAAACCGGTTCCTGACCGTGGTCACGGCTTCCAGGCCCCGGGCGTCGGGGAGAGTGAGGTCCAGAAGTGCTACGTCAATCCGTTCATTGCTCAGGATCGATAGACCATCGGCCAGGCGAAACGCTTCGCGCAAATGGAAACGTGGTGACCTCAGCTCGGCCAACTGCAGTCCGACAAACTGCCGCTGCTCCGGTGAATCGTCTACCAGAAGTACCTTGATGTCTGCTTGACCAAAGGCGGTTGCGTCCACTATCTACCCTCAGTAGACGCTTCCACTACTTCCACCGATGACCTCCCCGATGAGTTCTCGCAGCAAAGCAGTCGGTCGCTCAGAAAACGTTGCCAAAGGCCTTGGAGATGGCTTCCACTCCCGGTAAGCAGCGAATAAAAGCGTCTACCACTTGCGGATCAAAATGGGATCCACTGGACCGCTTGATCTCTTCGATGGCTTCCTGGGCTGCCCAGGCTTTCTTGTAAGGCCGTTCCGAGGTGAGGGCGTCAAACACGTCGGCCACCGCCACGATCCTTCCCTCGATAGGGATGTCGTCTCCTCGCAGCCCTCTCGGATAGCCACTACCGTCCCACTTCTCGTGATGGGTGAGCGCTATGATCTCTGCCAACCTGAGGGTTTCGGAATTGCTCCCACCCAGTAGTTCCGCCCCGATCTGACAATGGGTTTTCATGAGTTCCCACTCTTCGGGGGTAAGCTTTCCCGGCTTTAGCAGCACCGCATCCGGGATTCCGATCTTGCCGATGTCGTGCATGGGGCTGGCCCAAAGGATACGGTCCGCTGCTATTTCATCCAACCCGTACTCCAAAGCGATCAGCTCCGAATACTGGCTCATTCTCAGGATGTGCTCACCGGTATCATCGTCACGATATTCGGCGGCTGCCATCAATCGCTGGATCACCTCGTACTTCGAGTCTTCCAGTTCGCGGGTGCGCTCCCGGACTCGGCGCTCCAGTTCCTGGTTGTGGGACTCCAGACGCCGGTGCAGGTGGCGGATCTCCAGGTAGCCTTTGACCCTCATCTGAAGCTCCACCGGGTCACACGGTTTGGAAAGGAAGTCCCGCGCACCCAACTCTAAAGCGTGGCGCTTGTTGTCGCGACCACCTTCGCCGGTGAGCACGATAACTGGAACCTTGATCAAAAGCTCGGGGTTCTTCTCCCGGAGTTGGGTAAGCACTGCGAAACCGTCCGTCTCCGGCATATTGAGATCAAGAATCATTAGGTCAGGATCAAAGGTCTCAAAAAACTCAATGACTCGGTCCGGTTCGTCGGTAACTTTTACCTCGTTGAAGCCGGCGCGGGCTAAAAGCCTCTTTAAAGCACGGTGAACGCTTGTGTCATCATCTACAATGAGAATTCTACTCTCAGTCAAACAAAGCCCCTTTGCACTTTGGGTTTTCCTCCCTATCAGGATATCCTGCCGGAAAGGAACTTCAGGTATTGATACAGGGATAGCGGGCCGACTTAAGAAGTGAAATTCTGGGTTGAATCTATTACTGTTGGTACAAGGGGATTTTGAGTTTCTCGAAGGGTTGTTGGGTTCATTGCCGGGTTACCGGATCTATCGAGAGCCCTCCGACCAGGAGCAGATCGATTGTGTAATTTTTGCCGGCCGGAGAGAACACTCCACACTCCCTCGATGGTGGCAAGAGCAGTTGGATGGGGAAAATCCGGTTCTTATTGTCGCCGACTCACACTCTTCCCTACCCCATATTCCCGCCTCAAAGATCAGTAAGGACACTCTTTCCCTAGCCATTTCTTGGGCCAAACAGCATCGGAGTTGGAGAATCAAGGAGGAGCGCTCCCTTGAGCGGAACCGCCAGATCCTGGCCCAGGTGACCCACGAGTTGCGCTCCCCGCTCAGCGTGATCTCTCTGGCCACTCAACTCGCCATGCGATCCGGGGCCGACCCTCAAAAACTCCGAGAACACCTCTCCATGGTGCGCGAGTCCACCCGCTCTCTGCAGACCCTGGTCAACGACATTCTGGATTACTCCAAGATGCGCTCAGGCACCCTGCAACTCTCCTCCACCGAATTTGAACTGGAAGAGTTTTTGCAGAACGTGTACCAGAGCTACCGCCTTCTGGCCGAGGAGAAGGGGCTGGAGTTTCGGTTTTTCATGGACACTCGACTTCCGGGCCGCCTGGTGGGAGACCCGGGGCGGCTGCGCCAAATTTTGGCCAATCTGCTTTCCAACGCCGTCAAATTCACCTCTCACGGCGTGGTCTGCCTGTCGGTGCGGCTGCGCTCAAAGAGTCTCACTCAAGTGGTCCCCGAGTTTAGCATCCGCGACTCCGGGGTGGGAATCTCGACCGGCGCCCTTCAGCGAATCTTTCAACCTTATGAACAAGCCGAGGAGAGCACTTTTCACCAGTTCGGAGGGACCGGTCTTGGACTATCCATCGCCCGCAGCCTAGTGGAGCAGATGGGCGGTGAGATCCAGGTCCAGAGTCAGCTCTCAGAAGGGACCGAATTTACTTTCTCGGTGAAGCTCGGCCGGGTCCGGGGAGCTGCCAAGAGACTCGTCCCGGAGGGTAGTCTGCAGGGAGTACCGGTGCTGATTGTGCAACCGCCGGGAGCAAGCCGAAGTGAACTGCGGGCCCGCTTAGCCGAAAACGGCATGCGGATCTGGACTGCCGGGAGCAGGCAAGAAGTCTTGCGATTGCTCCCGGTCGTCCGAAACGGTGTCGTCTTGATCCACCTGGATAGTTTCGGCTTTGATGAAGTGGAGACTCTACGGCCCCTCCTCCCTGATCGCGCCAAGATCGTGCTGCTGGCGACCACCGGCCAGCGAGGCGACGGTGCCCGCGGCCAAGCCCTGGGAGTCGGCGCCTACCTCAGCGGGGAGTTTTCTCCGGAGGAGCTTTCGCAGGCGTTGATGCTGACCCTATCGGGTGCTTACACCCTGGTCACCAGGCATACCCTCCGAGAGCGCCGAAATCCGGTTCATGCTTGAATCATTGACCGGCTACGACGGGTCGGAGGCGGCCCAGTCTCGCATCCGCCAGGCCTGGGGAGAGCCACTCAATCTTTCACGGCAGCCAGGAGCGCGCACCCTGGTTCACGACCTGGAGGCCCGAGTGGCGCGCGATCCGGCTGGGATGTTTCAATTCGATCAGACCGGTTTCGCCACCCTCGATTCCTATCAAGCCGGGCGGTTCAGTTGCCCCAACATCGGAGAGCTCCGGGCCCGGATGCCAGAGCAGACCGAGCCGGGGAAGTTGGCCCTGTGGCTGCTCGAGGGGAGCCACCCGGCCACCGATATCGGGGCCCTCCAGGCCTCTGCTCCTCCAGGCAGTCTGTTTCAGGTCGCTTCTCAATACAACTGCCTGGAAGCCCCCTCTCCACAATTGGTTCCAGTGGAAGCCTATTTCGATGATCCCACCCAGGGGCCACGCGCCTCTATTTCGGCTTTTCCGGCCACTCTGCTTCGGCATTACCAGGCCCCGGGACCGGAGGGAACGCGCTTCGTCCAACAGACCGACCACCCCCAACTCAACCTCCTCCACCGGGTGGCCTGGAACTCGGTGGCGCAGGTCCACAACGGCTACCTCACCCCAGCTCGGGTCAGCGACCCCGAAACCTTTGCCAACCTCTTGCAAGACCACTTCGAAGAGATCGAGATCGGTCATCACGAAAACCTCCAGGTAGTGCTGGGAGCCAACTGGGATGGCGGCGTTTCCGGCTCACCCCTCATCGGCCAGGCCTTCACCTCCACCCTGGCCGCCGGCCTCTATGGACAGGTGGACTTCAGCCGGGAGCCCTGGTCCACGATCACGGTCCAACTGCAGCGCGCTGCCTATCTCGGCACCCTGCTGGCGGCCGCCTCCTCCGGTTGCCGTTACGCGGTGCTGACTCTGATCGGGGGGGGCGTGTTCGGCAACCCACCCCCACTGATCTGGGACGCCATCGTGTGGGCCTGCCGGGAGACCCGCCGCAGACTAAAGAGCGATCTGCTCGTCGTGGTCAATGGGCGAGACCTGTCCCACTCCATGTCGCTGGAGAAACCGACCAACGATGTGCGCGAATTCGGAGGCGAGGTCATGTATCTTAAGCCCCACTCGGTGAAGATCTAGAAAAAATCTGCTAGGTGGGGTTTGCCGCGAAAAAGACCGTCGGCCAGAACGAGTTGCTCATCCGGCCCTTCCAAGCGACCCGAACCCCGCAACTGTGCCGCTGAAAGAAAGCCGCTGTAAAGGGGAGCCAGGGTCCCTATCCCCATCTTGAGGGTGCCCTCTCCCCCGGATTGAATCTCCCCCACTCCACCCTTTACCTTCAGGAGCCATCGACCCGAGTTCTCCGGGAGGAGCGGGTCCTCGATCTCCAGATGAAGCTCTCCCTCGAGCCCACCGGGGTAGCCCCGCTCAGCCAAAGCCTTTTCCAGGTGCACGATCCTCAGCATCCAGTGCTCGTGGAGCTTCATGCTGTACTGCCAGCGCTCTTCCAGAGCCAGAAGCCAAGAAAAGGAAGACGGACAGGTCCAGCGCGCTTTGGAAAACATGGCCCGATGGCCCGCCAAAAAGCCCAGGAAGGTCTGTTCGGCCTCCGCTTTGGTCAAGACCAGGTCAGTGATCTGAAGTTCGTTGTCGGTGCCTTTCGATTCGGAACGAATCCAGTAGACGTAGCCTTCCAGGCGAGAACCGGAGAAAAAGCCGAAGCGCTCGGCCTTGACCCCTCGCGGCCCCCGCACTCGATGCCAGAGATAGGGGCCTCGCTTCAGACAACCCTGCTGCTGAACCCAATCGTGTTGGAGCGCCTCTTCGGCTGCTTTATCTTGGTCGGTCAGGGGCCAGATCTCCAGCGGACCGGCCTTGAAGTCGAGACCCTTGAGTTCAACCTCCAGTAGATAGTTGGCTCCAGCCCGCTGGTAACCGGCGGCCCGGTAAAAGGAGGTGGTGGATCCGTAGAGCGCCGACAGCGCGGCCCCCTGGTCTCGTAGCTCCTGCAAGGTCGAGGAGATCAACTGCCGGCCCACTCCCCGACCCCGGGCAAGAGAAGAGATCACGACCCCGGCAAGCCCGGTCATGCTCACCGCGCGCCCCCCGAACCACTGGCCCATGGGGATCACCATCAGACCTCCGAGTGCTGCTTCTCCTTCTTCGATGACCCGCCAGTTCTGAAGACCGCTGGCCTCGATCCAGGGCCGGGCGATGCCCGCTGGAGTGTTGAAAGACTCCGAGATGATGGAGGCCAGCTCGTCGATCTTTTCCTCTGGCAGGGGTCGGTAGTGCAAGGGTTACTCCGCCTTCGGAAATTGGTAATCGATCTCGACTTCAGGCTTATCCTTGCCCTCGCCCTTGAGGTAGGTGTCGAACCAGCGCAGCATCCGCAGATTGTAGTCGTAACGGGCCGCCGCTTTACGGTTTCCGTGACCTTCTCCGGGATACAGCACCAGCCGAACCGGGGTTTGGTTCAGCACCTTCAAGAACCGGAAAAGCTCCATGGACTGGGTAGGGTGAACCCGGGGGTCGTCTTTGCCGTGCATGATCAAAAGTGGAGTACGAGCCTGCTTCACGTAGCGGATGGGGCTCCGTTCGGCGAAGAACTCCCAGGCGTCCCAGGGGCGTTTGCGGGCGTGCACCAGGTACTCCTCATCCGGGATATCGGTGGTGCCGACTTTGCTGATCTTGTCCGAGATGCCCACGAACATGACCCCGGCGGCAAAACGCTCGGTGTGGCGGGTGGTGAGCCAGGCCGTGGCGTAACCACCATAGCTCCCTCCGGTCACGCCCACCTTGTCGCGGTCCGTGATGCCGGCCTCGATCAGATGATCCACGGCGTCGATCAGGTCGTCGAACTCCTTACCGGCAGGGTCCCCTTGGGAGCTCTTGGTAAACTCCACGCCCCGCCCGGTGGATCCCCGATAGTTGGGATAAAACACGGCGTAACCCTGGGCCGCGGCCACCTGGCCGGGGAGACTATAAGCGGTCAACCAGCCGTCGTCGTAGTGGGATTCAGGGCCCCCGTGGACAGCCAAAATGGTAGGCGCCGGACCGCTCGGAACCAGCGGAGAGATCAGAATACCCTCGATCTCCAGACCGTCCCTGGCCTTGTACTTCACCACGCTCTGCCGGGCCAACTGGCGGCTTTTCAGCCAGGGGTTGGAATCGGTCAGACGCTTGCCGTTGAAAAACAACTCTCGGGGGTGGGACGCACTATCGGCCACCGTGACCACCGCACCGTTGGTGGTCTCCACCGCCAGGTAGTTTAAACTCGGGTCGTACTTGGCCTCGCTCGAAGCACCGGCCACCGAAAAGGTCATGAGCTTGGAGTCCGCACCAAAACTGGTGGCCGCCAGAATCTTGTCGGTGCCACTCCAGGAAAAGTTGTCCACCCGACCTTTCAGGCTTCCGCTGAGCGGTTTCATGGTGCCGCTCTTGGAGTCGGCCACGAACAAGACCGCGTCGTCGGGGTCGTTGATGTCCACCCCGGCCACTAGAGCCACTCGTGCCCCGTCCGGGCTCCAGGCCATCTGCCCCAGCTTACCGGGGTTCTGAATGGCGGCTAGTTGTGTACCCTTGAGGTCCACGATGAAGGCCCGACGATACATGAGGTCCGCATCGACGCTGGGGTCTTGAGCTTTCACGATCAAAAGGCGATCATCGCCTGCTTTGGGGCTCCAGGCCAGGCTGCTCACGTGACCCTCCACCGGCAGCGGCTCCAACCCTTTGGTGTCGGCTTCCAGGCGAGAAAGAAAGATCCGGGTGTTGCGCCACTCTTCCTCAAAAACTTCTTGATTGAAGCCTTTTTCTTTCAGCTTCTTCTTCTCTTTGTCCCCCGGTTGGGTGGCCAGGAAGGCAACTCGCTTGCCGTCTGGAGCGAGACTGAAAGAAGTGATACCGTTTTCGTAACTCAGCACCCGCCGGGCCTCCCCTCCGTCTACCGGAATCTGGTAGAGGGAAGTCTGCTTCTCTGCGTTTCGCTTGGAGAGAAAGAGCAGGGACTTGGAGTCCGGGGCCCACTGAACCGAGCGCAGGTTTTCATCGGCTCCGATGAACACCCGGTCCTGGCCGGTCCTGGTGTTGTAGAGGTGCACGATATTTTTGGCCGCGCCGTTCTCGAAGTCGGACTCGGAAGGGTCCCGAGGTTCGGCCACCGTGTAGACGATGTATCCGCCATCGGGAGAAAGCTTGGCGCTCCCCACCATCTTGAGTCGGGCCACGTCCAGGGTGCTCAGCCCCTCGGCCCAAACGACCGACGAACTCCCCAGGACAAACAGCAAAGCTAAGAACAAATTGACAGTATTACGCATGGTGCTCGCGCCTTCTCCGAAGAAGACGAAAAACTTCTTTTTCAAACCAAAGGGTACGGGAAGGCTCTGTCCGGAACTTAGCCCGCAGAATGGAACAGTTTGAACTGCTATATATCCCCGTGCTACTGATCGGCGGTTTTGTGGCCAGCGTGATCAATGTGGTGGCCGGTGGTGGGAGCTATCTCACTCTCTCCATTCTCATCTTGGCCGGGCTCCCCCCGGGGGTTGCCAACGGCACCAACCGGATCGGTATCCTGGCCGGCAATCTTTCCAGTGCCGCGAAGTTCGTGCGCCTGGGGCAGATCAAGCGCTCGGACCTGTGGTACTTCTGCCTGCCGGCCATGCTGGGTGGAATAGCCGGCGCCTACCTGGCCACCCAGACCGCCGACCGGACCCTGCGGGTGGTGCTGGCGGTGCTCATGCTGTTCGGCAGTTGGACCGTCATCAAGAAGCCCGATCAGAGCCGAGAGAAGAAGGTCTGGGCGAAAAACTGGACCTTCCCTCTGTTTTCAGGGGTCGGCCTCTACGCCGGTTTCATTCAGGCGGGCACCGGATTCTTTTCCCTGGCTGCCAGCACTCTGCTGGGCCACGACCTCAAGCGAGGCAACGCGGTCAAGACCGTGATGAACCTCTCGGTCACGGTACCGGCGCTCGCTATTTTCTGGGGGCAATCCATGGTCGCGTGGCCTGCCGGACTGGCCCTGGCCGTAGGGATGGGACTGGGCGGTCTGATGGGCGTGAAAGTTTCGCAGGAGTCCAACCCCGAAAACTTACGAAAAATGGTGGCCGCCGCGATCCTGCTGTCGGCAGTGTTTGTAGTTTATCCGTTGCTAAATGGGCCTAGTTGACAGGCTCGGGCCTTACCTTAAAACCCAAACAGGTCCTTAAGAATTTCGATAATCCCTCCGGATTTTTTGGCCTGAGGTGGAGGATAGGTTCCGGCCACCGGGTCGTAGCCCTGGATATCGGCCACCAGCTTGTAAAGTTCCGGCGACTCTTCGGCGAAGCCGTGGGGATTGGAGAGAAAGTCATTCAGCACGTCGGTGTAGACGTGGCTCTCATCGATCTCCTGGCCCGGGTTGGCCTGTTTGTAAAGCTCCAGCAGCCGCGCTGCGTCGGTTTTCGATACGTCTTCGGGCACTCCCACAGCTTCGCCCTGGCGGGGCCCGCTGTTTAAGATGTGCTCAAATTCGTGAGCCGGGATGCCCTGATCGCCAGGAGTAGCGAGAGTGCGGACGGTCTCCACGACATTGGCACTGATGGCGCCTCCGTTGGCATAGGCAAGCGCCTCAACGTCTTTGCCGTCGGCTCCCTTGAAGACCAGGTTCTCAACCCCTAGTCGAACTTCAAACTTTCCATCCACTTTCTCATGATCACCCGCCCCTTCGGTACTCTCCAGACCCACGGACTCCGAAGCCCGTTGAATGGCCTCATCCAATCGCTCGGGGTTTCCGAAGCTGGAGGCGAGAAATCCTCGCAAAAAGAGATCCTGGTAAGCTTCAGGATTGTCCTTGAGACTTTCAGCGTACTCTTTTTGCTCCGGGGTCAAACCGGCCAGATACTTTTCATCGTCCAGCCGCGGGTCTGTCTCAAATTCGATCCGGTCGTCTTCCCTGAGTTCCTGCAGGCGCTCATCGTAGATCTTCTGCTGATCAGGGGGGAGGCTCTCTCGAAAATAATCCACCGAATTCAGGGCATCAAGATCATTGTTTTTCCCTGCCTGGTCAATAGCCTCACGAATCTCCTCTTCAGAAGCTCGTTCAGGAGGTGGTGTCTTTTTGGAATCACCTCCAAAGTCTATATCTTTCAAAGAATCGGCCAGGCCTCCGGCGATCTTTCCAACCCGATCCGAATCGGAGTCGGTCTCGCTTTTTGTGGACTCCTGAGAGCGTTCGATCCGGTCGACAGGGCCGGAGGTTTTTGTTTTTGCCTTAGCCTCGGCTCCTTGGTCTTGCTCGGGCTTTGGGGTTGTCGTGGGCTTTGCAGAAGTAGGCGACGGGGAGTTGGCTTTCTTGATGTCCATTCATTGAAACTAAGGGAGTTTAGTAAACTCGAGATGGAATCGTTTCGGCAAGTTGTTTCTATCTCGTTAACAAAATGAATTTTAAAACGGATTTGTACTCACCGAGATGACTGTATAGCGACTCTGCTGCGGCGGCAGCCCGGGATAATTCGCCGAGACCACGCCGGCTCCGGGTGCTCCCAAATCGGAAGAACGCAACAGGGCTCGAAGCCCGTTCGGCAGGATGTGCCAGCGCTTGCCGTCGTAGCGAGCCAGAGTTTTTTTGGTCCCCTCTCTGTAGGGGCCGTCGAGATACCCCTTCTCGGCGGAAGGTTCGGATTCTTCGACTAAAACATTGACAACGGCCCACAGGTCGCTTCCATCGACTGCGATCGGAGAAGCAGGATCCAGAGAGTACGTAAAATCGTACCGAGGCCGGGCGGTGTAGCTGAGTCTCCGGGTACTATCCAGCGGCTCCCCCGCGTAGCCTCCGCCTATTCCGAGGATGAGCTTCTCGGTACCCGAAACATCCACCACTTCTCCGTGAATCTCGGGGAGCAACTCCGGTAAAGACTCGAAGTCGATGTGCTCCGCTCCCGCCAGGTGCCTGAGCGGCGGCTCTTCAGGATCCTCAGAGACCAGGTACGGCTGGTCGTTGTACACGATCAGCTTCCCTTCGGGAAGGGGATCGCCGAGGATCGCGTTTCGTCCATCCAGGGTAAGTAGCCGTCTCTGTTGACCCTCTTCGGGCTCGGTCGCCGAGTAGATCACCCCGGTCGAGGTGACGGCCAGGACTCTGGGGTCCGGCCGGTGGACGCTGGTCACCGCACCGCTGCTGTCCAGAGGAGTCCAGACTTTTTCCCATTTCCCTCCGATGGTAAATTTCAGCACGCAAGGCCAGCGGGTTAGCATGGATCCATCCAGAACGGTCGGTGGGGAGGGAAAACTCCCGTCGTGTGGTTGATAGAGCAGATGCCAACCGTGAGAGTAGACCGACTGCTTCACCGGATAGGCGGCCCCGCGAGTCTGAAATTTCTCTTGCTTACCCGGGCTGCGCACGGAACTCCAATCCACCAGTGGGCCCACCGGTTGGGGCTCGGCCGTGTAGAGAGGATTTTCGATATCCGACGGATCTTCAGCGGGCGGCTTTTTCACCTTCCAGGCCGTACTGATGGCACAAAGCTCGTAGTCTAAGCCGGTAAACACGTTCTTGATCAAAACACTGGCGTTGGTCCACGTCGAATTGTTGGGTGCCCCCATCTCGAACAGGTCAATGGCTCCCTCGGGAAGGGGATCTCCAAGATCCTCCGGCGGTTCGATGACTTTCCAGATAAATTCGTCCCCCTTGTACTCCAGGGTCCGCAGCGTGGTCGTGCGGCTTCCCGAGAGGGTGGGATAGGCGGGGGCGACCACCTGAACCGGCCCCCAGGCTTGGAGAAAAGTTCCGGTGAAAGCCGGAATATAGTCGTAAAAGGAGGGTGGTTCCACCTCACCCTCCTCGGCTACAAAAGCCGGTCCCTGATTTGCCATGATCCCCGAGATCAGCCCGGGCCCACCTTCAGCGAGCTTGAAATCGCCGAAGAGCGCCGAACCACCACCGCCCTCCACAGTGGCCGCCGCCTCGTCTTGCTCCGCTTGCGCTCCTTCTTCCGACCCTCCAGCACCGGGAAAGAAGAGGACCCTGGTTCGTTCCTCGTTCTCCTTCCCGGCGATGCTAACGTCTAAGAGATGCAAGGTAAGATAACTGGTCACTGGACCGGACTTGCCGCGGGCTCGAACCAGGAGTACCTCGCCCCGTTGGTTCGAGGCTTCTTTGCCTACCAATTCTACGTCGTATTCGACTCCGTTGGACAAAGTGCCCTGGCTGAACCCTGCCAAAGTCCCCTGCTTGCGGAGCCGATAATAGGCCTCGTATGCAGCCGAGCGCGCGGCTGACTGGGCCTTGAGCTTGTGCTCCATAGAAAGCGACAGGGCGATGTCCTGGCGGTTTGTCCAGATCAGGGCCACCGATAGAAAGAAGAGGAAGATGGCGATAAAAAGCGCGGTCAGGATGATATTGCCGCGGGAACGCCTCATCGTACGATTCTACCTGAAGTCACCTCGAATATGAATAGCTACCGTCGATTTAAGGGGGCGCCTCAGCGCCCCCACCAGTGTTTAAGCGCGGCTCCCCAGCACCCTCACGTTGTCGAACTGGAATCCGTCTTCGGTGTAGGAGCGGTCGGTGGTCAGGCGGAAGCGAAACTGCATCTCGGCGCCGTCGAAAGCGGAGAGGTCGATGACTTCGTCCTTTAGCTCGGCACTGCCGGTGTAAGCCTTGAGCTCCGCCCATTGAGCTTGCTGGCCTTCGGCGGGTACCGGAGCTGCTTCCAGGCGAACCTGGTCGTACTCTTGCTCTAGCTTGAAGCTGGTGTCGAACATCAGGGCCGAGTTTTTGAAGCCCGAGAGATCGATGACCGGGGAGGTGATGGAGTCGTTGGCCTCGTTGGGAGAGAGCTCTCCAGGAGAGTCGCTGAAGACGGTGCGCCCCCCGATGGTTTCGATGCCCCATTTGCCCTCGGTGGCCCAGCCCTGGGTGTCTACTTCCACCGATTCGCTGAAGGCCAGGTCGGCCGCCGGAAGTTTCACGGTGGTGCTAGCCAGGGCCGAACCGTTCTGGAGATTGTCGAAGGCCCGTACGGCCACGTGCATGGTGCGACCTTCGGTGCTGGGAGCGACCCCCACGGTGAGATTCTCTATTTCTCCGGCTGCGGCCGGAGAGGCGAAGTCGTAAGGCCGGGCGGACAGGAACTCTTCCAAAGTTTGCATGGGCTGTTCGGAAACCCGCACTTCGTACCGTGAAGCCTTGCCTTCAAAGCCGTCGTCTCCGGTGGCCAGAAAGCGCAGTCCGATCTCGCCGGCGCCGTTGGCCTGGGCACCAAACTCTCGGAGTTCGCCGGGAGCTATCTTGTCGTTTTCCAAAGAGTTGTTGATGTTGAGGCGTCCGTGGCTGGCCACTTTCCCCCGCAGGCTGGAGATCCGGTCAGCCCCGTCCATCAGGCGCTGCTTCAGTTCTTCATTACTGATGTCCGGCTCGTTGGCTACCATCAGCACGGTAGCACCCGACACGTGAGGGGTGGCCATCGAGGTGCCTGACTTGAAGCCATACTTGCCGTTGGGGATGGTGGAGTAAGTCTCCACGCCGGGAGCGGCGAGGTCAACTTCTTTTTCCCCGTAGTTGCTGAATCCGGCCAGTCGGTCGTTGCGGTCGGTAGCGGCCACGGCGATGCTGTTCGACATCTCGTAGCCGCTGGGGTAGTTTTCCCGGCTGTCCACGTTGCGGCCGTCATTTCCGGCTGCCATCACGTGAAACGCAGTGGACTTTTCAAAGGCTTCCTTGATCAGGTTGTTGGCTCCCCCACCGCCCCAGGAGTTGGAGGTGATGCGGGCCCCGTTCTTGGCCGCATAGAGGATGCCGCGCAGGATGGCGTCGCTGGAGGTGCTGCCGCTATCGCTGAAGATCTTCACCCCCATGATCTTGGCGTCCCAGGCCACTCCCGTGATGCCCTGGCCGTTGTTGCCCACGGCGGCGATGGTTCCGGCGCAGTGGGTCCCGTGAGAGTGCCCGTCCATAGGATCACCGTCATCGGCATAAGCATTGTAGCCGTGCACGTCGTCGATCACGCCGTTTCCGTCGTTGTCGATGCCGTCACCGGGAATTTCACCGGTGTTGACCCACATGTTACCCACCAGGTCCGGGTGGTTGTAATCCACTCCGGTGTCGATGACCGCCACCACCACGTCCTTGGAACCCACGGTCTTGGCCCACGCTTCGGGGGCGTCAATGTCGGCGTCGATGGTTCCGCGATCCTGGCCTCGGTTGTGAAGCCCCCACAGCTTCTTGTCCAGATCGTTGGGCTTGCGGCCGTCCACATCGGGATCGACCTGCTCCTGGGATTGGGGAGGCACCTCACCGGTCGCTTCGTCCAGGTAGATGATTTCGTTGGGTACGGCGTAGTCCACGCGAGGGTCATTGGCCAGTTTGGCCAGGGCTTCTTTGGTGCTGAGCCCATCCGGTAGTTGCAGGCGCAAGACTTCGCCATCGAAAGACTTGAAGAGATCCTTGGGAAACTCGAAGCGCTCTTTGACGCTGGCTCCCAGGCTGTCCAGGAGGCCGTCTTGCTCCGACTTGAAGAGGCTTGACTTGGTCTTTACCAGGACCTCACCCTCCACGATGTTGGGCCGACTTTCAGCCACCCCAGGGGCGGAAGCGACCGAGGTAATCTCCACGCTATCGGAGGCAACAGCCGAGGTCTCGGGTTTGGCCGCGGGGGTGCCGCCGGGTAAAGCAGCGGGCCTGTTTGCAGGTATAAAATTCTTGTGAAATGATCCAGTCGCTTGTAGCATTAAGCCTCCTAACTACAGATTGTAAAAAACTCGGCAACACAACTTGTAACAACGCTGTAAACGGAAGGCGCGATCAACAAAGATCCGGGGACATTGAATCGACCCATATTCTATGATACATATAGATGTATGAAGACTACCGTTGAGATACCTGATGCTCTCTTGCAAGAGGCAAAACGTCTGGCCGCTGAAGAGCAAACTTCAGTCAAAGCCCTCATTCAGGAAGGGCTGCAACGGGTGATCGAGTTGCGGGCTCGGGCTAAGCGCAGTTTTCAGCTAAAGCGCGCCAGCGTACCAGGCAACGGACTTCGGGAGGAGTACGCTCAAGGAGGGTGGGAGGCGATTCGAGACGCCGCCTATCAAGGCCGCGGCTCGTGATCGCTATCGACACGAACATTCTCGTCTACGCTCATCGGGAGGATTCCCCGTTCCATGAAAAAGCCTTCGCTTGTCTCTCCGACTTGTCCGCCACACCCTCTCCCTGGTGCATCCCCTGGGCCTGTCTACACGAATTTTTCGCCATAGTGACCCATCCTCGTATCTACCTTCCTCCTTCCACTCTGGAGCAGGCGATCGAGCAGATAGAAGCCTGGTTAGAAGCTCCCAATCTGATGACCCTCACAGAATCCACTGACCATTGGGAGACCTTAAAGCGAGGTCTTCGTTCCGGCAAGATCGTGGGGCCCAGGGTGCACGACGCACGAATTGCCACCGTGTGCCTGCAACACGGAATTACCGAACTCTGGAGCGCAGACCGCGATTTCGGTCGGTTTCCCGAGCTGGAGACACGCAATCCTCTGGTTTGAGTAAGCAGCAGGGCCTCTGTTTGATTCTGCAACAAAATTGCACCATCATCTTCTTCAGGAGTATGCACCAATGAAAGAAGTCAGTATCGGTACCGTCAAACGCGACATTTCCCAGCTTGTCAATCAAGTCGCCTTTGGAGGAGAACGAATCATTCTGACTTCCCGGGGTAAACCCAAGGCGGCCTTTGTATCCATAGAAGACTTTCACCGCCTGCAGAACACCCCGAAGGAAGGCCGCTGGCAGCGCTGGCTGTCCGATGCCGCTCGATTCGACGAACAAATCATGGCTGGGCGTCAAGGCCAACCGATCGATGTCGATCGCCTGTGGGACCAAGAACGAGAGGAGCAGGAGCAACGTCTTGAACAGCTTCGTAGTGATTGACGCGAGCTTCACGCTGCGCGCAGTTTTAACCAATCCACTGGCCGAGAAGGCACGTAACAAGCTTGGTGAATGGGATCGGGCTAGCTTGCGCCTTCGCTCCCCTGGGTTGTGGTACTACGAGGTTGCCTCGGCTCTGTCCAAATTGGTGCGATTCAAGGAACTCTCCTGGGAGCAAGCTCGTACAGCAATGAAGCTCGCACTCGACTTGCAAGTCGAACTGGTGACTCCCGACAGTACCGACTACCGTGCCGTCTGGCAGTGGACGGAGCAACTGCAGAGAGCTGCACCTTACGACTCCCCTATGGACTGCCGACAAGCGGCTCTACAACGCCGTGGCTCAACCCTGGGTTCACCTTTTGGTGGGAGAGATGAAGGCTTGATTTCGATTGACGAACAGAAGTTCGAGCCGAGAAGGAATTCTATTTCCCGCGCTTAACTCCAGGCGACTCAATTTAACCACGACATTAGAAAGGGGACATATGTCTAGTCCAATCCACGGCCTCCAAAGGTCGTTTAGCGCCCTACTTTTAGGGCTTTTAATATTTTTTGTAGGTTCCGGTTGCGGAACCAACCCGAACGACTTTATCGCGACCGCTCCGGTGGGAGTCGGTAGTGTGCAGTTCAATCTCGATAGCCTTGCTCCCGATGGAACCACCCAGCTTTTGGTTCAGTTTTACTCCGGAGAAAACGGCACGGGAGTCTTGCTGTACGAGGCCACCGTGGATTACGCGGACCCTCTCTTGATCGATGGAGTGCCCGCCATTTCAAAATCGGCCGTGGTCACCTTCCGTAACGGAGCCGGTCAGGACACCCGAGTGGTGGTGGTCAACATTTCGGTCCAGGAAGACGGCCTCACGGCGGTGACCCTGGACGACATCCGAAGCCTGGAGATCACTCCCGACACCATCGCCCTGCCCGGTGGCGCGTTCCCTTATACCTTCACCGGCGAGGCCAACCTGAACGGTTCGGTCAGCCCCGTCTCCGACGCTTTCATCACGAGTGCCGCAGACAGCGGACTAGTCACCGTGGTCGGTCTTACCGTGACCACCAATAATGCGGGCCAGTTCGGCGACACTCTGGTCACCTTCACCCTCACCGACGGAAACCCCGACACCGTGGATCCCATGGATTCAGCTGTGGTGTCCGTAGTGGATGAAACCGTCGACTCGTTCGTGGTCAATCCTTCTCCTCTGACCGGAGACAACCAACTGTTCGAATCCCAAAGACTCGACATCACCGCGACCGGTACCCTCACCGGTGGTAGTGAACTCAACCTTCCTTTGGACGGCTTGACCTTCACTTCTGATCACATCGTCTTCAACCAGAACCAGATCGTGGGAGTTCTCAGCACCCCCGCCGATCAAAACGTGGTCCTGACCTACAGCGGCCCCGCCGCCAACCCCGTCAACCCCACCAGCAACCTGCTCGTTTCCGTGAGACGGGCCCAGTTGACCAGCGTGGAAGTAAAACTGGGCGGTATCGCCCAGGGTGAAGCCGGGTTCGGTATCTTGCCTCTGGGTGTACCGGCATTGTTGGAAGTTGTGGGGACTTTTGAGGGGGGTGGGAGTCGGTTGTTGGCTTCGGGGGCTGGTCCCAACATCAATGATTATCACTTAACCTCCACTGATGTAACCCCAATTGGTGGGCTATTTGTAAACGGATTGGTCGGCGGTGGCTTACTTGGAAACGGCCAGACTCTCACCATCGACTACAACGACGACAGAGACGGAGAGATCGGTACGACAGTCTTGAGTGGGCTGAGTACGGTCCTTATCGATGGTGCTTCCAACCCCGTTGTCACCTTTACCAACTACAAAGATGACTTGAGACTGATCGCTGGCACATCCCGGGAACTCGATGTCCGGATCGACCTCACGAACGGCGGAGGTCTTGTAGTCCCAGGCTTCAGGCTCCCCAACGTGCTTGCCCCTCCGACCGAACCTCTATTAACCACTTTCAACAACTCAATCACCGGTTATCCGGCCGTGAATGTCCCCTCCCCATTTGTTGGACCCTTCGACATTAAATTCTCATTCCCACTATTTGGTGGCACTGAAATCATCCTGGCAGGCGCCCAGTCGGTCAACCCTACCTTCTTCAGCATCGATCCGGTGGGCGCTACCCCCGCAGGGCTTGGTGATACAGTGGTCTTCAACACCCTGGTCGACTATGGAGATGGACAGGGCAAAGTGGTCCGCTCCCTCGACTATCCTCCGCTAGACTCATCCTTCGACTTCATTGCCGAGATGACCGTGACGATCGATCAGGCGACCGGAGCCGTATCGTTCTTCGTAAAGGCGGCGGTCGATCAATTCATTGAATCGATTCAAGCGAATGGTTCTCAAATCGTGCCTGTCGGTACGGACAGTAGCGCCACAGCCACCATCGACGCAACCCCGTAACCCCGTCTAACCGAGGCCTACCCAAGAGCACCCCCGCCTTCACCAGCGGGGGTGTTTTTTTGTGCGCCTCTCCGCCGCTAGCAGAGGAACTTTCCCACCTCGAGACAAGATCTCCGATAAGAATTCTTTTAATGGGGGGACGTGTGAGTAAGAGCCAGGCGGGGGTGAGCTTACTGCTGGAGATCGTGGTGGGTCTGGGGATCTTCACGGTGGCGCTGCTTTTGGTGTTCGGTGTTTTGGCTTCCTCAGCCCGCTCCTCGAGCCAGGCCAGGGAGTACGCCGTGGCTCTGCACCTGGCCCGGGAAAACATGGAGAGACTGTGCTCTCTGCCTTACCCCAACGTGGTCACCGAAACGGCGGTGGAATTTCCACTGGGTTCCGTCGTCAACGGGGTGGCCTCCACCGTTTCCTACCAGGTTATTACCGAAGTGGTCGAAGTCAACCCCGGAGAGCAAAAGAGTGTGGTTGTAACCGTGGAGTGGCAGCACTCCGAAACCACCCGTCGGGTGCGCCTGGAGAGCCTTCGTGTCCAACTCTAGAAGACTGGGGTTCAGCATCCTTGAGTTGGCGGTTGCCATGGGGTTGCTGCTGTTTCTACTGGGCAGCCTGTACCTGCTGCTGGTGGCAGGCTTTCGTTATCTTCAGCAGGCCCAGGCGTTGCAGACGGCCCATCAGAACTCCCTGATGGGCCTACGCAAGGTCAGTCAGGAATTGGCTGCCAGCAATTCTGCCACCATAACCATAGGCACCGCTCCCGATTTCGTGGCCATGCTTTCTCCCCAAAGCCTCATCACCCAGGCCGATTACACCCGGTACACCTACAGCGGCACCAACCTGGAGTGGAAAAAGTGGGTATGCTTCTATCATCAACCTGCCCCAGCCGAAGTCTTGATGCGAGCAGAACTCGAACTCCCCGCCCCGGCCGTCTTACCGCCCACTCCAGCCCCCCCCGCCCTGGGCGACTTCCAGACCGCCCCGGCCCAAGCCCCCGCAGCCTTACACGTGACCGCCTTCTCAGTGGTCCCGGGCAGCACCCCCGAGACCTTCCGAGTCAGCCTAACCGTGACCAAACCGCTCAATTCCGAAAAAGTCACGTCCCTCTCCGCCCAGAGTGAAGTCAAGGTGCAAAACTAAGGCCTGTTGATCCATGCGCCGCGCCCCCGCGCGCTGTGCCCCCGCGCGGTACTGCATCATCATGCAGTGCCGTGCCGAATCCCCCAGCCCCGCGCGCGTTGTGGCTCCCCCGGCCTGCCACATGTGGCGCCCCCGGGCTGCCGCATACTCCCCGCGCAGGTACGCCGAGATCTAGCGACTTGAACCCGCTAAACTTCGCGGGTTGAAACGGCTAACTTTTCGCGCCCCCACGCCGCACTGCATCATCATGCAGCGCCGAGCTGAATCCCCCGGTACCCGCGCCGCGCCCCCGCGCGGTACTGCATCATCATGCAACGCCGTGCTGCATCCCCCGGTACCCGCGCCGCGCCCCCACGCCGCACTGCATCATCATGCAGCGCCGTGCTGAATCCCCCGGCAACAACTGGTTCGAAGCCGGAGTTGAAGCCGGAAAAGCGGAAGAACGGCAACGTACCGAGCAAGAGGCTCGAAGAGCCGAAATCCTCGCGGAACGACTACGCGAGCTAGGCGTGGACCCCGATCTGCTAACCGACTGACAACTTGCCAACACGCTGCATCAGCATGCAGCACCGTCTGCTGACCGCAGTGAGAATTGATCTAAAACCGCTGGTGGCTGACCACCATGGCGGTGGTGGAGCCGCCCTCGGTGGCGGCTCCGCTGGACGCAGGATCGAAAAAGAGATGGGAACCATTCTGAATGGTGAGATCGTTACCGATCAGGTTGCCGTAGACGGTAGAACCGCCTTGATACACCACTGAAGAAGTGGGAGCGTAAAGCACGTAGTAGGCGAGGCCCCCCTGCTGCACCGTCACTGTACCATCTTCTACCAGAAATTTAAGATCCGTGGGCACCTTGCTGGGGTTTACGACCGCGCCGGTCATGATGGTCACGTCACTCTGAATGTAGATGGTGGTGGGGCCGGTGATGGCGAACTGTCCACCGCCCTGGAGGGTAAGACTCTTGAAGGTGTATTCCCCCGGGGCCAAGATCATTTCAGCACCCCCCTGCGAGGTTACATCTCCGTAAACCCCGGGAGTGAGATTGACGATGTTTGCGGCATCGGCCATCGCCGGGGCGGCGCCACTCGGGTCGGCGGGCAGCACTACGGGGTCCATTGGAACGGGTGCTGAGAGATTCCCTCGGGTCCCTTCGACGTTGGATCCACCCTCCACCACGATCGAGGTGCTGGCTGCTCCAAGTCCGGCATCGGCGTTACCCACCACCGTAGAACCTCCCTGAACCGTAATGGCACCGTCCTGGATTCCATTGGTGGCAATATTGGCTGCCTGAGGAAGCACCTCATTGGTCACCGGGTCACGAGAAGTGACACTCGAGCCTCCCTGCACCGTGATCTTCTCGTGAGCCACCGCCGCGTAGTCCAGGGTGCCCACCTCGGTTCGGACCATGAGTCCGATCTGACGGGAGAAATCGTCGTACGTTCCGGTGCTCAGCACGTATACCAGGCCGGGGGGTACAATCACTCCGTTGGGAGGTGAGGGCCCACCCTCGCGAAAGGTCTCCACTTTGTAGGTACATTCGCTATTGGGCAATTCCTGCACCGCCGGGGTGAAGCCGGTCCAGGCAGAGTTGCGAGAAAGCTCCCACAAGGCCGCCTGCCCTCCCCCTTCGGCCGCGTAATACGCCTTGTCACTGCGCAGCGACATAAAGGAGGTCTGCAAATTGCCGCTTCCTACAGCTACCAGCGCGGTAGTAATAATCGCCAGGATCCCCAGGACCATCATCACAGTGGCGATCGCGAATCCCTTTCGCAACGAAGACATCAACACCTCAAGAAGTATACCTCAAAATTTGAGCAACACACGCCCGAGTGCATAAATCAGCAACAGCATTTTCAAACTCTACTAACAAAGCAGCAATCTGAAGTTCACACGCAAGAGATAAGCTAAGGGCAACCCTCGATTTTAGATCGAGAAGACTGACCGCATGACCGTGGCGATCGCGAAACCCTAAAACCGCTACTGAGCCGTCCACCCTCCATCGATGGAAAGAGCCGTGCCAGTGATGCTGGCTGCCCCATCGGTGAGCAGGAACTGCATGGTGTCGGCGATCTGCTCCACGGTCACGAACCGGCCGGTGGGTTGGGCCGCCAACAACACCTGCTCCACCACCTCTTGCTCGGTCATGCCCCGGGCCCGGGCGGTGTCGGGGATCTGCTTTTCCACCAGGGGGGTCTTCACGTAGCCCGGACAGATAGCCACACAGGTGATGTTGTGCTTGGCCAGTTCCAGTGCCACCGTCTTGGTTAGACCGAGCACCCCGTGCTTGGCCGACACGTAAGCCGCCTTGAAGGGAGAAGCCACCAGGGAGTGGGCCGAGGCCAGGTTGATGATCCTCCCCCACCCCATCTCTTTCATACCGGGTACCGCCAGACGAATCGTGTGGAAGTTGGAACTCAGGTTGATGGCAATGATCTGCTCCCATTTATCGGCGCTGAACTCCTCCACGGGCGAAACGTGTTGAACGCCTGCGTTGTTGACCAACACGGAGATCGGTCCGAATTCCTCGCGGGCTTGCTTCATCATGCTCTCGATCGCTCCAGGGTCGGCCAGATCGGCCTCCGCGAAGCGCACCCTCTGGGAGTCGCCGAAACTGAGTAGAAAATCGTTCAGGGTGCTGGGATCGATGAGTCCGTTGACGCTCACTCGATACCCTAGGTCCGCCAGGCGGCGAGCCATAGCGTACCCGATACCGGAGGTGCCACCGGTCACCAGAGCGTGATTGGTTTTCATGGTTGTCATGAATTCCCCAGTTCCAGGTCCGCTGCAAACCTCATCTTAGAACTAGCTTAGAAATCGAAAGCGCTTCATAAGGCGAGCCTAAGGTTGGGGGAAAGGCCGCCCAAGAGGGGCCGAGAAGAGCTTCGATGTATGCGCGTCGTGAGCCTGATACTACTGATTCTGTGGTTCGTCCTACCCGCCTGGTCGCAAGAAGACGCCGAGGCGGAGGAGACGACTCACTATCCGAACATCACCCATCAGGGTCAGGTTCAGCTCCAACTCAATACCGGTGGGTTGGGGAGTTCTCGGGCCGGTAGTTTCAGCCCCATCAACAACGGTATCGGCAGCTTCCCGGCCGACGACAAGATCTTCTTTCGTAGGGTTCGTCCCGTCTGGGTGGTGGAGTTTTCCCCCAACCTGGAATTGGACACCGAGTTTGAGTTCGATTTCGAGGAGCGACGGATCGAAATCCTGGATCTGCTCTTGAAGTACGACTTCTCCGATGAGACATCTCTTTCCGTGGGCCGCTACAAGGTGCCGTTCGGTTGGGAGGGGCTGCGGAGTTCTCAAACCATCAATACGGTGGAGCGCAGCGACGCCACCGTCTACTTCTATCCGGAGCGAGACGTGGGGATCATGCTGAGCCACCAGCAACCCGGACTGGGAGAGTTTGCCCTGGGCACCTTTCTGGGCCAGCCCCGCAGCAACGGAGACAGCAACGGCGGGTTGGAACTGATCGGGCGGGCTAGCTTTCAGGTGACCGACCAGCTCAACCTGGGCGTCTCCGGGCACCTGGGTAGCTTCCGGCCCACCGGCACGACCCTGGACATTCCGGTGCGGCGGGTGGGAGGAGAACTGCAGTGGGAGTCCGGCCCCTTCCGAGTAGAGTCGGAGGCGATCTTCAGCAGTGGCTACAACACTGCCAACCAGGGAGACACCCGGGCCTTCGGCTACTACTTCAGCGGGATCTATCGGATAGCCGAGCCGTTGGAGTTGGTCCTCAGCTACGACCGTTTCGACCCAGACCTCGACAACCGTTCTTATCTGTCGGTGAGCAACCGAACCGATGATCGTGACCGAAAGGTGATCGGTCTCAATTACTACCTCTCTCGCGAACCCATCCACCGGGTCATGCTCAACTATGAAATGCGGCAGTCTTTGGAAGGGGCGCCGGTGGACACCCAGGGCTTCCGCCTGCGCTATCAAGTTGCCTGGTAGCGCCTATTTAAGCGAACCGGGCAGGACCCGGGGGCAACTCCTCAAAAAGTTACTGGTTACTACTTTGAGGTTTTACAATGGAATCAAGCTTTGAGTTTACTCTAAACGGCCGCACCGAGAAGGTGTCAGGCGCTTCTACGAACCAGTCCCTGCTCAGCTATTTGCGAGGACAGGGCTGCACCGGGAGCAAGGAAGGTTGCGCCGAGGGCGACTGCGGAGCGTGCACGGTGGCAGTGGTGGAGAGGAATGCTCAAGGCAAGCCCACCTACCGGGCCATCAACAGTTGCATCGCCCTTTTACCCACCCTCGCCGGTAAAGAAGTGATCACCGTCGAGGGGATCGGCACTCCCGAGGCCATGCACCCGGTGCAGGAAGCCATGGTGCGTCACTACGGTTCCCAGTGCGGCTATTGCACGCCGGGCTTCGTGGCCTCCATGTTTACGGGCTTCTATCGAGACGATCTCAAAGAGCCCTGGCAGATCAACGACCAGCTCAGCGGAAACCTCTGTCGCTGTACCGGTTACCGACCCATCCGCGACGCCTTTCTGGAGGCCTGCGACAAGCGCTGCCAGAGCGATCCCTTCCAAGAGCGGCTGAGCAAAGAGGTACCGGCCCTACAGCCGGTCGGCTATCAAAACTCCGAGCAAAAATTTCTCCGCCCGAATAGTCTCGAGCAACTCCTGGACTTGCTGGCCCAACACCCCGAGGCGGAGATGGTTTGCGGAGCCACCGAACTCGGGGTCTACATCAACAAAGCCCACAAGCGCTATCCTACTTTGATCTCCACCGAAGGGGTCCCCGAACTCACCGCCATCACCCACACCCCGGAAGCCCTGGTGGTGGGGGCGGCGGCCTCCCTCACCGCCCTGGAAGAATCGCTGAACGGGGAGTTCCCGGAGATCAAGAAGATGCTTCTGGTCTTTGCCTCGCGCCCTATCCGCAACCGGGCCAGTCTGGGCGGCAACCTGGTGACTGCCTCTCCCATCGGCGATATGGCCCCGGTTTTGCTCGCTCTGAACGCCTCGGTGGAACTGGCCGGCCGCAACGGTCGGCGCAGCGTGCCGCTGTCAGACTTTTTCGTGGGCTATCGGAAAACCGTACTGGCCCCTGGTGAAGTCATGGTCTCGGTCTCCATTCCTCGGGTCATGGCCTCCCCTTCTCGCCTGGTCAACTCCTACAAAGTCTCCAAGCGACGCGAACTCGATATCGCCATCGTCTCAGCCGGTTTCTGCGTGGAAACCGATCCGGCCGGGATTGTGACCGCGGCGCGTCTGGGCTACGGCGGAGTGGCCGCCATGCCTTCCCGGGCCCTGAAAACCGAAGAGTTTCTGCGGGGCCGCCCCTGGAACGAATCCACCGTGAAGGGAGCCCTCGAAGTTTTGGCCGAAGAGTTTGCCCCCATCGACGACGTGCGGGCCCAGGCAGAATTTCGAAAACACCTGATCGTGAATCTGTTTGAGAAGTTCTGGCTAAAAGAGGAGAGCGCGGCCCAGGATCTGCCTCTCAACTTCACCCCCGGAGAGCTCTTTCCGGAGACCGACGATTCTCGAGGGCTCAAGCACGACAGCGCCGTGGGTCACGCCACCGGAACCGCCCAGTACGTCGACGATCAAGCCCGACGTCGCCCCATGCTGGAGCTCTGGCCGGTGCTCTCAACTCAGGCTCACGCCCGGATCACCGAACTCGACACTTCCAAAGCCGAATCCATGCCCGGGGTGGTCTGCGTTTTGACCGCCAAAGACGTTCCCGGCCTCAACGACATCGGCGCCCTGCGGCCCGACGAGCCTCTGCTGGCCGACGGCCTGGTCCATTATCACGGCCAGGTGATCGCCGCGGTGGTGGGCCACTCCCTGGAAGAGTGCAAAAACGCCGCCCGAGCCGTGACTGCACAATACGAGCCGCTGGAGCCGATCCGAAACGTGCGGGAGGCCATCGCTCAAAACTCTTTTCACACCGATCCCCACATCATCCGCCGGGGCGACGTGGAGCAAGCCTTTCAAAACAGCACCCACGTGGTGGAAGGGGAACTCGAAATCGGAGGCCAGGAGCATTTCTATCTGGAGTCCCAGGCCGCCTGGGCCGAACGAGGAGACGACGGAGACGTCTTCGTCTGTTCCTCCACCCAGCACCCTTCGGAGATCCAGGCCGTGGTGTCTCATGTCTTGCACCTCCCGGCCAACAAAGTGGTGGTGGAAGCCCCCCGCATGGGCGGAGGCTTCGGCGGTAAGGAGACCCAGGGCAACGGCTGGGCATCTCTGGCTGCACTGGCGGCCTGGAAGACCGACCGGCCGGTCCGTCTGCAACTGGATCGCGACGTAGATATGACAGTAACCGGCAAGCGACACCCTTTCTACGGAAAGTATCAAGTGGGGTTCGACGCCGAAGGGCGCATCCAGGGCGCGCGGGTAAACCTCGTCTCCGACGGAGGGTGGGCGCTCGATCTCTCCGAGTCCATCTCCGATCGGGCACTTTTCCACCTGGACAACGCCTACTACTTCCCCGCCGTGGACTTCAGCAGCCGAGTTGGCAAAACGAACAACTGTTCCCATACCGCTTATCGCGGCTTCGGGGGGCCCCAGGGCGTGGTCTTCTGTGAAGAGATCCTGGATCGAGTGGCCCGCCACCTGTCCCTGCCTCCCGAGCTGGTGCGAGAGCGCAACCTCTACCACGGAGAGGGAGAGAGCAACCGCACCCACTACGGGCAGGACTTAAAAGACAACCGGATCCAGCAGATCTGGACCACCCTGCGGGACCAACAGCGGTTGGGCGCCCGCCGGGCCGAAATCCAGGCCTGGAACAAAGCCCATCCCTACAAAAAACGCGGCATCGCCATGACCCCGGTAAAATTCGGGATCTCTTTCACCGCTTCGTTTTTGAATCAGGCAGGCGCTCTGGTCTTGATCTATCGAGACGGGACCGTGCAGGTCAATCACGGCGGGACCGAGATGGGCCAAGGCCTCTACAGCAAGATGCAGGGCGTTGCCATGCGCGAATTCGGAACCCCCGCCCATCGCATTCGCGTCATGAAGACCCGCACCGACAAGGTTCCAAATACCTCCCCCACGGCCGCCTCCAGCGGTGCCGACCTCAACGGCGCAGCGGTGAGGGCAGCTTGTCTCATCTTAAAGGGCAGACTAGCCGAAGTGGCAGCCCGCCTACTCTCGGAGCGCGGAACCCCTAGCGAGCCCGAAGACATCACCTTCGCCGATGACAAGATCGGTGGAATGCCTTTCCAGGAAGTCGTGGAGGCGGCCTATTTAAGCCAGGTCTCGCTCTCCACCACCGGCTACTATAGCACGCCCGGGCTGGCCTACGACAAGAAGAGCGGCAAGGGTATCCCTTTTCACTACTTCGCCTACGGAGCCGCCATCACCGAGGTGGAAGTGGACGGCCTCACCGGTATGAAACGAATTTTACGGGTCGATATCCTGCACGACGTGGGCGAATCCCTCAACCCCCACGTCGACCGAGGCCAGATCGAGGGCGCCTTCGTCCAGGGCTCGGGCTGGCTCACCGGCGAAGAGCTCAAGTGGAACCACGAAGGACGTCTGCTTTCCCACTCGGCCAGCACCTACCAGATCCCTTCCATCGGAGATGCGCCTGCAGAATTCAACGTGACCCTTCTGAAAAATGCACCTCAAGACGGGGTGATCCACGGCAGCAAAGCTGTGGGCGAACCGCCCTTCATGCTGGCCACTTCAACCCGAGAAGCGATCCGCGATGCGATAGCCGCCTTTGCCGGAGAGAGCAGCCCAAAGGTGGTACCCCTGGCCTGCCCGGCCACCCACGAAGCCATCTTCCACTGCATCGACAGTATAAAAGCCCGCCCCCGAGGTGATCTGGCCACTATGACCGCCCACTAACAAACGATTCAGCTATGGTCGGGTTCGGAGGGTGTCTTTTGCTCTTCCGGCTCCACCTGCTCCCCTCGCTCTTCTAAGAGCCTGTCCAGTCCTGTCTTGCGCTCTTCGAACTTCTCCCGACACCGCTTCCGGGTGTACCAGAAATAGAACCCCGGGGTGCCGCCAAAAACAAGACCAATGAATAAACCTGTCAACGGCTCAATAAAAAGGGCCGGCAGGGTCCAGAGCCAGATACACCCCATGCAACTGGGGACCACGTCGGCCACGAAGGGTGTTTTCGGCTTCTGGACCAGTTTGTGCTTGCCTATCTCGATCAGTTCCAGGGCCTGCTGCAAAGGAGATTTACACGATTCAATAAGCTGCTCGAGTTCCGGACTATCGCGCAGTTGGCTGTGCCCCAGGTCGCAGGGGCAGTGCTCGGCCGTGGCCACGATCTTGAACCCGTCGCCCAGGCTATGGCAGGTCACCGGTTGGAGTAGGCAACCGGCCACCACCGGATAGATCTCCGTGGGTCCCGCCAGGTCTTTGCGAGCCAGGATGACGATGGAGTGGTCCCTCTCCCGGGCCACCCCCAGCCACCTTGCCTCAGAGGTAAGCTGCAGGTGGGAGTGATCAAGGATCTTCTCTCCCAGTTCGGCCAGCGTTCGGCCGGTAGGAACCAGGGCCAGGTCTCGAGTCTCCCTCCCCTTCAACAGCAACTCGAGCCAGAAACGCCCTTTCTCGCCTCGGGCCATAAACTGGGTGCTGAAGGTATTGTTAAGCAGTATCCGACTCTCTTTCCCCATCTTGTAAAAAACCGGCATGGTACTGTAGCTGAAGCTGTCCTCCCAGAGAAAGCGCGGGAGTGGCGGCGAGGAGTCCCTGGAAAACCGCAAGATGAGAGAAGGTCCCTGGAGGCTCGGCTCGTCGTCCTCCCACTCCCCGAAAAGCGGCTCGCTCTCAAAACCCTCCATCCAGCAGGCCGCTTCCAGCATTTTACCCTCGGGTGTGGGCACCGCCAGGGCGCTCAACCCCACCGCCAGGAAATCTTCAGCCTCCTGCCCTCCCCCTAACCCGAGTTTGGCCAGGCATCGTCTCAATTCAACTCGATCGAGGCTACGTTCGGGCCCCGTTCCGTCGAATTGCCAGCGGTCGGAAGTACGAGTGATCTCCAACTCCCGGCAACCCAAACGGCAAAAGGCCTGACCGAGCTTCAGGGTCCAGGCCCCCTGCTCAACCTGTCCAAAAAGAGCCATCTTGCGGGCAGCCTCCCGCAGGTCGATCCTGAATGACCCCTCGTCGGCCAGGTCTCCCCGGGAACGCTCCACTTGAAGAAACTTATCGATAAACTCGCTCAACTCGTAAATGGTATCAGATTCAGATGAAAAACTCCTAAAATTCGGATTGATAAAGCTTTTTGGGAGAAAAGCATATTTGTAAAGACCTCGCAGGGTAAGCTGAGAATCCCATGAAAGAAGGCGACCCATGGGACCTTTTACTGCAGCTCCGCACCACGATGTGTTGTTGCTGCTCATACAAATAGCCGTACTTCTGGCGGTGGCCAGACTTTTTGGAGAGATCGCCCTACGCTTCGGACAGCCCAGCGTGGTGGGAGAGATCTCGGCCGGTATCATCCTCGGGCCCTCCTTTCTGAGCGCCCTGTTTCCGGTGGTCGGGGAGTATCTTGTTCCTAAGGGCGACCAGGGCTATCTGCTGGAAGTGGTCAGCCTGATCGGAGCCATGTTTCTGCTGCTCATCACCGGGTTGGAGACTGACTTGCAATTGATCCGGCGACACATCCGGACCGCTGCGGGCGTCTCCATCGGGGGCATAGTCTGCACCTTCGCCAGTGGCTTTGCCCTGGGGATGTACCTCCCCGACAAGTTGCTGGCCAATTCCGATCAACGCATCGTGTTTGCCCTTTTCGTAGCCACTGCCATGTCCATCTCGGCCATCCCGGTGATCGCCAAAGTCCTCATGGACATGAACCTCATGCGGCGGGATGTGGGCCAGACGATCCTTGCTGCCGGTATGAATGACGACACGGTGGGCTGGATCATCCTTTCTATCGTGGCCGCTCTGGCCTCCGGGCAGGCTGTGGGGGAAGCGGAAATCGGCATGGCGCTGGGCAAGGTCCTGGTCTTTCTGCTCATCAGCTTTACGATAGGGCAATGGATAATCCGGCGGGCACTGGAGTACACCCAGGATAAGATCAAGAGCCGAGACCGTTTGATCACATTGGTAGCCGTGTTCACCTTCATATTCGGTGCCTTCACCCAGGCTCTGGGATTGGAAGCGGTGCTGGGAGCTTTCGTGGTGGGGATAATCCTTAGCCAGATGCGCCGACTACCAGCCGAGATCCCCCACTTTTTTGAGAGCGTTGCGCTGGGCGTCTTCGCCCCCATCTTTTTCGGAGTAGCCGGACTGAAAGTCAATATCCAGGGGCTCTTCGATCCCGAACTGGCACTTTACGCGGTACTGGTGATCGTGGTGGCCTGCACCGGAAAGGTCCTGGGTACCTACCTGGGAGCTCGCTTGATCGGCCGCAAGGACCACTGGACCGCACTGAGTTTCGGTGCAGGGCTCAACGCCAGGGGGGCCATGGAGATTATCATCGCGACCATCGGTCTCTCCCTGGGCATCCTTTCCCAGGAAATGTTCAGTATCATCGTCGTGATGGCCATGGTCACCTCTTTGATGGCACCCACCGCCCTGCGTTTCACGCTGGCTCGAGTAACACCGTCCAGCGAAGAGTTGGACCGCTTGAAGAAGGAAGAACGAGCCGCCGAGAGCCCCTGGGCGGGGCTGCACCGGGTCTTGGTGCCGGTCCGAATCAGGACCGACGGAGACGAATCGTATCATCAGCTCAAATCAACTATCTGCTCAATGTTGGCCGAGAAAAACGACCTTTCTCTCACCCTGATGACCATCGCCAACGACGGCGAGAGCGCCCAGGCCCAGAGCTTTCTGGACACGCTGGCACCCGTCTTTTCGCAAAACGCCCAGGTGGTTAAACGTGTGGTATCGGGCACTCCTCCCGTAGAGGCCATCCTGGACGAGGTCAAAAAGGATTATCAGCTCCTGATGCTGGGTGCCACCGAGACCGAGGATAACGACTCACTTTTCAGCCCCGCTATCGACGATTTGGTGAAACTCTCGAGTTGCTCTACCCTCATTTTCAAGCCTGGCACCGGAGAGCTCAGAGGTCGCTTTAGAGATATCCTGGTGCCCACCAACGGCAGTGCCGAGTCCCTGCGGGCAGCCGACTTGGCCTTCCGCCTGGCCGACGAAAATACCCAGATCCACGTGGTCTACGTGGTCGTGCGAGACGGTGAGAGCCCCCTCTTCGACCAACGAACCGACCACCTCGACACCGACCTGGGAAGGGGCCACCAGCACGTGGCTGAGATGACGGGGCTGGCCGAGGTGTTGGACATCCCCTGCTCCGGGGAGGTCCGGATCTACCGCGATGTGGCCGGAGGTATCTTGAATACCGCCGTGCGGCAGCACGCGGATCTGATCATCCTGGGAAGCGACGTTCGCCCTGGAGGAGAGAGGCTCTTCTTGGGCGCCCAGGTGGAGCGAGTTCTAAACAAGAGCACCTGCCCGGTCATCGTGGTCAACGAGTAAAAGGAGTGCTCCGGTTTCGGAAGAACCGCGCGGTTCATGAAAGAAACCACTCCTCCCCTTGAAGCCCCCGAAGATCCCGAAGTCGTATGGCTCCGGGAGGTTTATGTTCCCAATGAACCGCAGCTGACTGTACGAGCTGTCATCGGGGGGATGGCGATCGGGGCGATCATGTGCCTGTCCAACCTGTACGTCTTTTTTAAGACAGGTTGGAGCCTGGGGGTGACCCTGACGGCCTGCATCCTGGCTTTTGCCATCTTCAAGGCCCTGGGCGCGCTGGGGCAAAAACCTCTCTCGGCACTGGAAAACAACGCCCTGACCACGGTGGCTTCCGGGGCCGGTTACATGACCGGTGGGGGCAACATGGCCGCCTTTGGGGCGCTCTTGATGATCACCACCCTGCGCCCGGATCCGGCCTCCATGGTTCTGTGGTTCGGGGTGATTGCGGCCCTGGGCGTTTTTGTGGCCATCCCCATCAAGAGGCAGTTGGTCAATAAAGAAGCACTGGCCTTCCCCACCGGCACCGCGACAGCCGAGACCATACGGTCCTTACACGCCGAAGGGGAAGGTGCCGACGGCACGCGGAAGGCCAAGGCCCTGGGGTTTGCCGCACTTTTCGGTGCGGTGGTGGCCTTCCTGCGCGACGTGAAGGCCCCCTGGATGCCGCTCAATCTACCGGGTGCCCTGGAGTTCCCTTTTCAGATCGCCGGCCGAGCGGCTCGGGAATGGACGATCTCCTTTAAAACCGAGGTCGTGCTGCTGGGTGCGGGAGCCTTGATGAGCTTTCGAACCGGGTGGTCCCTTCTGCTGGGGGGCCTTCTCACCTACGGATTTCTTGCCCCGAGCCTGGTAGAGCGCGGCCTCATCGACACGGTGGACTACAAGACCATCATCGGCTGGACCCTCTGGCCGGCCGCCGGCATCCTGGTCAGTTCCGGCTTAACCGCCTTTCTGCTCGACGGCAAAAGCATTGTGCGGTCCTTCTCCAGTCTGTCCCGGATCTGGAAAAGTGGAGGTTCCGAAGATAAGGACCCTCTGGAAGAAGTGGAGGCTCCCGCATCCTGGTTCGTAGGCGGGATACTGCTCCTGACTCCGATCATCGTCTTTCTCATGAGCCACCTCTTCGCCATCCCGATCTGGGCCGGACTGGTGGCGGTTCCCCTGGCCATCATCATGGGGTTCGTAGCCGCTCGCGTGACCGGCGAAACCGACATCACGCCCACCAAAGCTCTGGGCCCGGTGACCCAGGCCCTTTACGGCGTCATGACTCCGGGCAACATGTCCGGTAACATCATGAGCGCCAACGTGACCGGCGGCATCGGGTTGCACGCGGCGGATCTGTTGACCACCCTGAAGACCGGGTGGCTGCTGGGGGCCAAGCCGCGAATCCAACTCTACGCCCAGCTTTTCGGGGTGGTAGCGGGAGCGGCTTGCGTGGTCCCAGCGTTCAACCTCCTTATTCCTGATCCCAGTGTACTGGGTGGTGAAGACTGGCCTGCCCCGGCGTGTCTGGTCTGGGCAGGAGTATCCGAGGCCTTTGCCCACGGACTGGACGCCCTCGAGCCGTCCGCTCGCTCGGCCTTTCTGGTGGGCGGGTTATTGGGAGCAGCCCTGGCCTTGATGGAAAAATTTGTACCCAGACAGCTCAGGACTTTCGTACCTTCCGCCTCGGGGCTGGGGATCGCCATGGTTATTCCCGGCGGCAACGCCATCGCCATGTTCCTGGGGAGCAGCATTGCCGAGTTCTTGCGTCGTTCTTACAAGAAAATAGCAGAGCGCTACGTGGTACCGGTGGCCTCTGGACTGATCGCCGGGGAGAGCCTGATGGGGATCGTCCTGGCGATCCTGCTGGTGGCCGGCTTTCTGCCGAAGTAAATTAGAAGCTGAGTCGTACTTTCGGTCGGCTGAAATTACTGGGAATATCGACCTTCACTTGGGGGGCCCTGTAGTTCTGGGATCGACTCTGACCGGCCGGCCGGCTAGGCGCTCGGTAAGAGCCACCGCCGGAAGAGCGATTCCCGGAAGCCGAACCTCCGCTGTAAGAGCGATATACCGGCTGGGGAGGAGGCGGGGGTGGAATTTTCTGCATGGAAAATTGAAGGTTGCGGGTCTTTCCGCCGTGCACTTCGATCGTCTCTTCGTGCGGCTTGTAGCCTTCTCTGACCAGCTTGATCCGATAAGAATCGATGGCAAGCCCGGTCAGTTCCACGGGAGTCTTACCCCGCTCCTGGCCGTTCACAAAAACTTTCGCCCCAGCCGGATTGGAGGTCAGGTTCAGATTTCCGGAGGCCGGTTTCAAGCTAGCCACCACCGTGACGGAGCCTCCCGCTTGCAGTTCTAGCTCCTGCTCCCAGGGATGGAAGCCCTGGAGAAAGACCTTGACCTGGTAAGTCCCGGGCGCTAGCTCTCCTTTATAAGGGGCCGGGAAGCGCTCTGCATTGACCAGAACCGTAGCTCCGGTGGGACTCGATTCGATCTCCAGAGCGGAAGGCCGATTGACGAACCACTGGTAAACCCCACCCACCGCTCCCAGGAGTAGTAGTAGCGCCAGGCCCGGTACCAGGAACCTGCGCGCCCGAGCCGGGCTGGAGGTGGTGCTCTTCGGAGCGGATGCAGGCGAGCTGATCTGTTCTTTCACCGGAGGGGTTGGGCCCGGTGCTACCGGCTCTTTGATAACCGAGGATACCGAAGACTCCTGGCGCCGCTGAAGCCCCAGAGCGATCTCTCGGAAACGGCGGGACTTTTCCTCACTGAGCGTCTCGACGCCCGCCTGAGAGCCTTCCTCGTGGAGGTCTGCCAGGGCCCCCAAAAGCTCCACCTGTAGCTCATAGTTGTTGGACGGTACCAGTTCTCTTGCTTCCTGCAAAGATCGCTGGGCCGCTTCCCACTGTTTTTCGGCGAGGGCGGCTCTGCCGTGCAGCACCAGGGCCGCTCCCAGGGCCTTGATGTCGTTACTCTCCCGACACTCTCCCACCACTTCTTCAGCAAGTTCCAGTGCCCCCACCCGATCTTGCAACAAAAGCAGCCTGATCTTTTCACAGCGAGCCTGAAGCTGGAAAGGACGGTCCGCCTTCTCTTCCACCTGCTCGAGGAGTTGCCTGGCCTGTTCAAACTCGCCGGAGCTTCGATACTGGCGTGCTCTGCCTAACAGGGCTTCCCCACTGGAGGCCACCAGAGCATCCTGCTGGTCGCTGAGCCGAGAGCCGATCTTCCTCAACTCCAGAGCCACCTCTTTCAGATCCTGAGGACGTTTCTCCGGGGATTTTTCCAGCATGCTCAAGATAAGGGTCTCGAGTTCAAGAGGCAGCCCCGGCATGAGAATGCTCGGCTTAGGAGGAGGGTCTTGCACGTGAGCCCGCACCATGGCAAGCGGGGTGGCTGCCTGAAAGGGCGGCCGGCAGCAAGCAGCTTCAAAAAGGCAGACCCCTAGAGCGTAAACATCGGCCGCGGGTCCCACCGCGTGCGACATGAGCTGCTCCGGGGCCAGATACGAAGCGGTACCGAGGATGGTTCCCTCCTGAGTGAGTTGGGTGCGCCCCGCCTCTCGTCGGGCCAGCCCCAGATCGCTGATCTTCGGCTCTCCCTCCAGGGTCATCAAAATATTGGCAGGCTTTATGTCCCGGTGCACCAGACCGCTCTCGTGGATATGGGCCAGCCCTTCGCAAATCCGGGCGTAGACCTCCAGCAAGGTTCGCAAGGAATCGCAATTCCGCTGAAACTTGCCCAGGGTGCCCCCGGCCACATACTCCATCTCGATGAACTCCTGGCCGGAGCTCTCGCCCAGGGAGTAAAAGTCCACGATATTGGGGTGATAGACCCCGGCCAGGTCCACCGCCTCACGCTGGAAGCGCCGGCGATTATTCTCGTCGTCGGTGGGGGGGAGAAACTTGAGCGCAACCTCTCGTTCACCGGCCGTATCGTAAGCTCGATACACCACCGCCATGCCTCCCCGGCCCAACTCTCCTTTGATCTGAAAGCGAGCAGGCACGTGAAGGCGGCCCTGGGTGGAGGCGTCGGTGACCGGGATCTCTACACTCACCCGGATAGCTTCTAGAAGCCCCGAGACTATTCCCCTGGAAGGTACTGGAAACGGCCGCCGGGAAGCTTGGCTTATGAACCCTTGCCCTTACTGCAACGAACCTGTCCTGGAGATGGCCCAGAAGTGTCGGCATTGTGGACAAGAACTCGATGAAGCCACTATCTTCATGAACGAATCGGCCATGCTGGAAGAAGTTCAAGCCATCAAGAAGCAAACGGAAGAACTCCAACTGCGAAAGGCTTCTCTCAAGAAGCAGTTTCAGCTATCAGCCGTCATGGCGCTGCTCTTTCTTTTGGCAGGTGGGGGGTTTCTGGTCTTCACTTCCGAGGGACTTCTACAGGGAATTGGGGCCTCCCTTATCGCCCTGGGAGTACTCGCCGGGTTCGTCTCTCTGAAGGCCCGCCGGGGTTTCGAAGCTCTATAGGAGCGTGTCGGAGTAGTCGGACACGCTCCTATAACGATACGGAGCGAACCGAAGAACTCTCCTGCTGCTTCAGCGGGTCGAAGAGTTCGATGGTGGTCTCACCAAAGCTCAGGAAGTCTCCTTCTCTGACGTATCCGAAACGGTCTCCCAGTTGCGTCATCCAGAGGAATTCGTCGGCCTCTCTGCGGATGGTGACGGGAGCTGAGTCAGGGCTTTTCCAGATGGAAAACCGGGCGTTGATGTCATCCCATTTGAGCACCAGATGGTTGGGCAGTACGCCGGGATCGGTCAGTTCCACCATCTGGTCGAATTTTAATCCCGACTTGTCGTTGGCCAGAGCATCGGCCTGTAAATTGCCTCGTCCAATGGTAAGAAAAAAGCCTTCCAGTACTTCAGAGCGGCCAGTGTCAGCCCCATTTCTTACAACCATGGAGAGGGGCTGGTTTTGGCGCAGAGAGATATTTCGCAGGACACCCTGGGAGATCCGCTCGGTGATCTCTTCGTTTCGTGGACCCTCCGGAGTCAAGGATTTCTCCATCTCCTGAGCTGGCTCCAGGACGAAGGTGGTCTTTCCCATTCGCACGCGGTCGCCGGGGCTCAAGATCGCGTGTTCGGACAGGGGTTCGTCGTTGACCCAGGTAAAATTGGTGGTAGAGCGATGATAAACGGTGTATCGCTCACTCACTTCGTTCCAAACGACTTCAGCGTGCCGGCGAGAGATGGCTTTGTCCGAGAGCAAAAACCAGCCTTCTGCCTGGTGGCCCGGCCCCCGTTGCCTGCCGATCATCATCCGTTCGGCATCGAGAGGCCGGATGTCGTCTGTGTCGGGGCCGTCGATCACTCGAAACTGTAAGCCGGAATGCCAGGTCATAAGAGGGTGCTACGCCGACGAAGAAAGGTTACCTCCCCCACTCCTGTGCAAGTCCTAACGCGTGATCAACACTGGACAGGAGGCTTCTTGGAGAGCGATCTCGGTTTGACTACCCAGCACCCAGCGGGCCACTCCTCCCTTTCCGTGGCTTCCTAAAACCAGCAGATCCGCTTCGACCTCTTCGGCGTACTCGGCAATCTCCAGAGAGTCCCCCACATCACGGACCAGGACCGAAACCGAAAGGTCGCCGAGTTCCCGAGCCAGGGCTTTCAGGTATTCCTCAGCGATCTCCAACTCTCTCTCCAAGATCTGGGGAAACTCTTCGCTGTAAAAGGATAGCCTGCTCACGGCCTGATAGAGGTACAGTTCGGCCCCCAGGTTGCGAGCCAGATCAGCAGCCTGCAGGAGAGCCTGCTCGGCGGGTTCGGAGCCGTCCAGTCCGACCACAATACGCTTGATCGCAGTTTTGCTTGGAGTCTCGATTTCCAAAGTTTTGGCTCCCACCACCAGCACCGGCACGGTAGCTCCCCGGGTCACCTTCACCGTTGTACTCCCCAGGAGCCAGCGCCCCAAACCACCGTGTCCGAGGCTGGCCATCAAGATCAGGTCGGCTTCGGCACCGGCCTCCAAGATCTCCACCGATGGTTTGCCCGAAAGGACCCGGGTGTTGACCTTAAACTCGGAAAGCTCAGCCTTCTTCTGCTCCAGATACTCGGTCGCCACCTTGAGTTGGACATCGTCGGTGAGCACGTCATTGAGCAGATTAGCCACTTCGGGGAAGGGATAGTAAAGCCCCGGAGGCTCGTAGCAGCGGACCAGGTCGATCTCAAGGGAGGGAGAGCACCCGGGGGCCAGCAAGCGAAGTAAGGGAAAAATCCGTTCTGAAAGCTTCGAACCATCAAGGGGTACGAGGATCTTGTTTATCATGGCCCTACCATACCCCCAAAGAACCTCTTCGCAACCTGATCTGGATCATTTGATCCTCAAGGCAAGGAGCGGTTGCCAAGAACCCGAAAGTCGGGCCATGAATCGACGAACCTTTCTGCAGTGGTCACTCCTGGGGGCGGGCCTGGCTCTGGGAGCCGGAGCAAGACCTGCCCGAGCTTTGGGTAAGAGGCTCAAACTGAGCTTTAAGCCCTATACCCTGAATCTCAGACACGCCTTCACCCTCTCCACCACCTCCCGAACCACCACTCCCGCCATGCTGACGCAGGTGGAGTACGATGGCATTTCGGGTTTCGGAGAGGCCGCCATGCCTCCTTACCTGGGAGAGTCTCAAGAGAGCGTGGCCGCCTTCCTCTCCAAGGTCGATCTCTCACCTTTTTCAGATCCACTGGCCCTGGAAGAGATTTTGACTTACGTGGATGGCCTGATGGCGGGGAATACTGCTGCCAAAGCCTCCGTGGATATCGCTCTTCACGACCTGGTTGGAAAGTTGCTGGGGTATCCCATCCACACGCTGTGGGGCTACGACGGCTCCAGGGCACCCCGCACCTCGTTTACCATTGGCATCGATGAACCGGAGGTGGTCAAGGATAAGACCCGTGAGGCAGCCGGCTTCAAGGTCCTCAAGATAAAAATGGGTCGGGGCACTGATCGGGAGATCGTGGAAGCGGTCAGAAGTGTTACCAACGTCCCCTTCACGGCCGATCCCAATCAAGGTTGGAGCGATCGCGAGGAGGCCCTGGACACCATCCACTGGCTGCAGGAGCAGGGCTGCCTCTTTGTGGAGCAGCCTTTACCCAAAGAGCGGGTCGATGACCTGGCCTGGCTAACCGAGCGCAGCCCCCTTCCCATCCTGGCCGACGAAGGCTGCCAGCGCCTGACCGACATCCGCAGTACCCTGGGCGTCTACTCCGGTATCGTGGTAAAGCTTATGAAGTGCACCGGCCTACGCGAAGCCCGTAACATGCTCACCGGTGCGCGGGCCCTGGGTCTTAAGACTTTGCTGGGCTGTATGACCGAGACCTCCTGCGCCATCTCCGCGGCCTCTCAAGTCTCAATGCTCGCTGATTGGGCGGATCTCGACGGAAATCTCCTCATCTCCAACGATCCCTTCGAAGGGACCACGGTCGAAAATGGGGTGCTAACCTTGAAGAACTTACCCGGAATCGGGGTCATCCCCTTACCCGGACTAAAAATCCCCTAAGGGGGGTGAAAAGCCAACGGCACTCGCAGTGGCTACGAGTGCCGTTCGTATTCGGAGTCCCGAAGATACGACGAGTGATGATTGGGCTTGCACCCTTGGCTGCCGGTATGAACTCGGCACCGGATTGTTGTGCTTTGATCGTCTTCGGTGGCTTTCCGTTATCCTGATACTAGCATCGGTGGGAGCAGCGGGAATTGACTTAGGTCAAATTTTTAAGGAGCACAACCGATCGGCCGCTCCTGATCAAGGGTGTCGCGGGTAGTATCGTTTTACCATTTCCAGGCAGTTGACCTTGGAGTCCGAAGGCAGCGTGAGGACGGTCAGGCGTACCTCGATGAGGTTGGTGTTTCCGGCTGTCCAGTGGGGCCGCTCGTGGTCGCTGAAGGCCGCCGGATTGTCGGTGGAAAAGGTGCCGTCGTTGCGTACAAACTTCACCTGAAACCCACCCTCTGAGTCTTTGTCCGGGGCCAGTTCATAAACCCCGTCGGCCCGCGGCTTGATGGCCTGGCCGGGGGAAAGTAGACCGTTGAGCAGAGCCCGCCCTCCGGCATCGGGAAGACCGGGGTTGGTAATGGATGGAGGCAACAGCGGATCCGCTACAGGCGTTTCCCAGCGCACCAGGTCGCTGGTCTTGCCGGTGGCCCGCTGGATCTTGTAATGCACGTTTTTTTTCCAGGCGGGTCCACCAAAAGGGGTGAGTTCGAACCCCTTGTTCGAGCCCATATCCACCGGACTCAGCATGGAGACCCCGTCGGGCCAGACTTTCACGCTATGGAGAGCGGTCATCTGAAAATCCGAGCTTATCTGGGTGAGGGCCAGACTGGCGTTTTGACTAATGTAGTACGACTCCCGGGCGGCCCGCTGAATACCGAGTCCGGACAGATAGACGGAAACTACCGCAGCCAGAACCACCAACGCCATGGTAGAAGCCAGTAAGATCTCGACCAGAGAATAACCCCGCTTATCGAACATCGGCTTGCCTCCACACCGGAACCTCAAACTCGAGCGTTCGCTCTTCCCATCGATCATCACCCTCTGGTTCACGCCACTGGACCACCACCTTCAACTCATCGGTGGCATCCTTTCCCTTGCCGAAAAAGCTCCCGTTCGAACGCTCCCCACCGGTCACGTAAAAGCTGTAATGGGCCTGCACCTTTCGGCCATCGATCACCACGAAGTAATCGAACTCGCCCGGCTTATCGGGACGGCCCCAGGACTCTGGTTTAGGGCGACCATAACGATGAGCGGTGATCTCTTCCAGCAGATTTTCTGCAAGTTGCACAGCCAACTGTCGCTCCCGGGTCTGGGTAGCGTGGCGCAACTGCAGGGAGAAACTGGTGACCACAACCAGCAATCCAACCACCAGCACGGCTACGGCGCAGATCACTTCGGCCAGTGAAAACCCGCGCTTCATCGGTTCCACCCAGTGGCCGTGACGTGATACATCGTGCGCCCCACATCCAGGGCGGTATTCTTTTGGGGGTCAGGCACGGCCACTTGAAGCGCCGAATTGAAGAACTCGTCGATGAACTTCAGATTGTATTCTCCCGGCTTACGAGGATTGTAGAGTGAAGCTCTGCTGTAGTAGGGAAAGTGGTAGAGCGCTTCGGCCCGGATCTGGCCTTGACCGCTGAGCAGGCAGCCCACCGTGTAGTCGGCGTCGATTCGCATATCGCCTTCGGAAAAAAACATCCCCGATGCAACCCTGGCTTCTTTACTTCCGATGCGCATGGTGTCTCCTGAGTAGAGCAACACCCCGGGCAACTCGCGGATGATCGTTTGGGGGTGGGACTCATCGTTCATATGCGAGTAGACCTTCTGGCGAATCTCGAGAACGGCTTGCCGAAAGCCGAAAAACAGGTTTTTCCCGGCATCCTTCAAGGCATCCTTGAGGATCTCTTTGGCCTTTTCCTTGAGCTGCTCGGTGATCTTCTCCTCGGCGCTCTCCTCGGCTTTTCCACCTCCACACTTGGGCGGAACAAAGGGGATGAGCTCCCGGATCACTCCCTCGATGAGTTCCTGGATCACGGTCTGAATCACCGCCCCCAGGAGTTCTGGAAGCGTCTCTTTGATAAACTTCTCACCCTGCTTCTCCAGAGAGCCCAGAACAAACTTCTCCCACTTGATCGAAGCAAAGGAACTGGCCACCAGGTCCGGATCCGTTTTGGTCATCACCGGCACCATGCCACGGCCGAAAACCCAGAGAGGTGACTGGGTGTAGAGGTTTTCACCGGTGGTGAAGTTCAGCTCCACCGAGTAGGCCAGACTGACGTACTTAAACACCTTTCTCATACAGTTGGGATAAGGCAGCGGGATGGGCCAGGGACCGGCGAAGGGCCCCGCTTCCGGAAAAACCTCGAAGGTGGTGGCGTACTCTGCAAACCAGCATTTTCTCCGTTGCCAGGGCCCCACTTCCGGAAACTTGGCAATGAAAGGGAATCCTTCTACCATCAATGGATTGTAAAAATCATCCACAAAGCCCTTAAGATTATTATTCTCTTTGGCCAGCGCCCGAATCAGGTCGTCCACTCCCATGCCAGGATGAATCCCGTGGGCGATCTCCACCTTCCCCTGTACCAGAATGGCCTGGTCGATGGCTCTGGTTGCCTCTAACCCGCTCACCAACAACACCGAGCCGAGTTCAAAGGTGCCCCCGTCCACCTTGAGGTCTCCCTCTACCAGCAAGGTTGAGCCCGGCTCCATGATAATTCGTCCTTTAGGAAAGGCCGAAAAGTTGGTGGAATCCACCTTGCTCCCCAGGTGGTCCCTCCATTCCCCGGGCTCTTCCAGGTGCAGGTGGGAGCCTTTGAGATGAAAGGTCGAACCTCGCTGCAGCCAGAGGTCCCCCCGAATAGTGAAGTCTTTGGTAAATCGCAGAGTTCGACCCCGCGGCACGGTGAGGGTACCGGTCATCTGGATACCACCCTTTTGCCAGGAAAATTTGGGGTCCTGATCACCCAGATTGATCACTCGGGTGTTCTCAAAAAATCCGGACAGGGGATCCTTGCCGTCGATCAGGGCGCCCACGATCTTGGCCAGTTGCCCGGCGATTCGAAAGTAAGACCAGCCCTTGGTGACAGCCTCGCCTTCCTCCTGAGCGTTGGTCGGGACTTCCGCCACCGTGCTCTGATTGGCGATGTCTTTGGCCGTGGCCGCCAGCTCTTCTTTGATCTCTTTATCCCGGGTGTGGCGGTTGTTGAGCTTGTCTTTTACCTCTCTCAGCTCGGAGCGGACCTTGTCGTACTCGCTCTTTTCTTCCTCCGGATCGAGACCTTCCAACTCGATCTCTAGCTTTTCTTTCTCCTCATCCAGTTCTTTAATCTCTTCCATGAGCTCAGCCAGTTCTTCGCTCAGTTCCTTTTGATGAGGCTGTCCAGAAAAGTCCACCGGCCAGGGATGGTGCAGAGCAAAAACGATCAAGAGGATATCGTTCTGAATACTGGGGAAAGGAAAAAACGGTACGTCATAAGCCTGGCCCACCCCGATGATCGAGCGAAAGTCGGCCTCACCCCGGAAGACCTGAGCGAGTTTAGCAACCGACAGGACCGAATCGTCGAAAAGGTGTGTTTTGTCGATCTGGTCCCGGGCGATCTCCTTGAACTGGGTGTTGATCTGGCTGCGCAAATCGTTGCTATAACTCTCCGCCGGGTTCTCCCCGGTGAATCCGATCCCGCCGGACTTGAGAGGCAATATCACAGGTCCAGAGCTGCTATAGGCCCGTCCCACCGGGTAAAGCTCCTCGATCCGGATCTCCCCCTGGGCGATAATGTCCACCGGCAGCCCGGTGTACCGCTTGGCCTTTGGGGCCGTCTCGTGGACCTCCAGGGAAGGGTTTTCCCAGGACACGGCTTTGGTCAAATAGACCTCGCCGTGAGGAGCGTAGGCGCCGTATGGAAAACCGGCGCTGTAGGCCACCATTTTGTTCCTACCCGAGCCTGAGTGCATCCGCACCAGGGTGTGATCGGGGGGAAGGCCGGGCCCCGTGTCGACCGTATTGTAAGAAGCCAGCGGCCGCTCCTGGGGCGTCTTGAACAGGTTCGTGAAACTGGCCCAGGCCACTCTAACCGGACGGTGCACCGATTCCCCGGTTTTCCATGAAACGTCCAGGCGAGCCCTCTCGTGGCTATCAGAGAAATTCTTGTCGAGATTGGCCTTGTCGTTGTGTGGGGCGTTTGGATCGGCCAGTTGGTGGCCCAGGTTGTTCTGAGTGCGGAAGCTCAAAACTTCATTTTGGAGATGGAGTTGCTCCCTGAGATAGATCTGGTCATTGGTTCGACCCTGATACGTGAGATTCAGAAGTAGTAACAACAAAATGCCCAGAAACACCAGGGCGAGCGGCAGTAAGAAACCTCTTTGGGAGTCTCTTATTAACCTTTTCCCACAACCCATACGCAACCGCTCTCAGAGAATAAGGACGGGACATTCGTGAGACTACTCACCGAAATCCTGTAGGACACAAAATTAGGGCCTGTGGACATTTGGCATTCCGAGCCAAACGCAGGACATTTTTCTCCTCCTGGAGTGGAATTTTCTGTGGAATAGTGGACCTATTTGAGGAAAATTTCGCTTCAGGAGGTGGAAA
>Ga0172382_10000271_pt1 | contig 95375 bp, 91 predicted proteins | sample Leawel138RmetaG_FD_122245 | JGI IMG/M metagenome (GOLD analysis project Ga0172382, IMG submission 122245) | Leachate microbial communities from a municipal landfill in Southern Ontario, Canada - Leachate well 138R metaG | ecosystem: Engineered > Solid waste > Landfill > Unclassified | place... | reverse complement strand
GGGCCTGCAGAAATATGTTCCATTGCTGCCTTACAACCCGGGCCTGTGATGATCAGCGGAAGATGAGATCATAAGGACATCGGATCGATTCACCTTTCAGAAAACCGGCCTGTCTCTAAGCTGCCATTTTTTGATACATGCCTTTTTTGCCTTGTCGGCATTCCTTATCCTGACTAGGGCCGGTATAATAGGAGAAATATTTTTTAGACATCCCCTCCCATATCATTCCAAAACCGCGAATGTCAATATTTCACGGACGTCCCCTCTGGCCCCAACGTTCTTCCTGCCATTAAAAAACACATGGGTTCGGATGCTGCGCGCATCCGAACCCATGTGTTTTCGGATCAAATCTAATGCTACTGCTTGGGGATGTACTGCGACTGGAGGTCAGTACCCGACCAGGCCCCTCTCACGCCAGGACGTGCTGTGAGCCTTATTTGGGCATCAGCACTACCGGAACTTACCGCGAGCTGATCCTCATCAATAGTGACCGTTATAGAAAATTCACCATTATCATTGTCGCGTGTAAGACCTACATTTACCGCCGAAGCTTGCGTGCCAGGGGCAGCCAAATACGTGAGCGGTATAGTGACGCCGAACGTGTTAGCAACCGCATTTAACGCCATATCTGTATTGAATGAATCAGGATATGACTGCGCCTGATGATAGATCTCCATGGCCGAATTAACAACCGATCCCATTGCATTGGTTATCTCGGACATCTTGGCCCGCTTGGTGTAGCCAGAATACGCTGGGATGGCCACTGCGGCCAGGATACCGATGATCGCCACCACGATCATCAACTCGATCAGGGTGAAACCTTTCTTGTTTGTTAACATAGCCTTACTCCTCCTTGGGTTTTGAAAAAGTTTTGGATGATTTGCTTAACAAATTTTTTATTAAGCCTGTGAAGCCCCGGTATGTTCATATAAGTATGCATCTTTAATTCATCCGTATTCAATGTTACCTTTACGGATAATTCATAAAAAACTTGAGAACTATTTTTTTATTCTTTTCTCGGGTGGTCCGGCGACCGGCGGGGTGATGATGCTCGCGGAACATCGCTGTTGGATTGATTGCCTGTTATCAGATATTCTGATGAAAAGACAGGGCAATCTTTCGGGCGGGGCCCGGACCGGAAGCCGGTTTTTTTCGTCCGCCGACTCCGGCCGTTGGCGCGCGCATCTGGCGCGGGGCAGCTCCGGGCTGGCAGCTATTCCTTGCTCTCTTTTTTGGGCTTTTCTTCGGCCTTTTCCTTCCCGGGCTCGTCCTCGACATAGAGCATCCTCTGGCAGGTGGGGCAGATGATCATCTTGTCTCCCCGGACGAGCTCGTTGTAGAGCTGCGGCGGGATGTGCATGTGGCAGCCCATGCAGACCCCGTGACGGCACTCCACCACGGCCAGACCCCTCTTGCCCTGCTTGATCCGGTCGTACCTGGACAGGAGCGAGGGGTCGACGCTGGCCCTGAGCTTCTCGTCCTTGCCCTTGTACTCGGCAACCACTGCCTTAAGCTCCCGCATCTGGGCAAGGAGCCTGTCCTTTTTCTCGTCCAGGATAACCCTGTCCGACTCAAAGGATTTCTGAATCCTCTCTTTGTCCGCTCCTTTTTTCTCGATCTTGTCCATGATGCCCAGGAGCTGCTCTTCGATGTCGCTCTTGCGCTTTTTGGCAAGGTCGATCTCCCGCTGGAGCGCGAGATATTCCTTGTTTGTCTTGATCCGCTTGATCCGCGCATCCGCGGCATCGAGGATCTCCTGGTTCTCCTTGAGTTCCGCCTCCAGGGGGCCCTTCTTTTCTTCGAGCAGGGCGATTTCCTCATCCGCGGCGTCGAGCGAGCCCTTTCTCGCCCGGATGATGCTCTCGATCTCGTCGATCTCCTTGGGAAGCTCCTTCAGACCTTCTTCCGCCTTGAAGATCTCCAGCTCCACGTTCTGTAAAGCGATGAGTCCTTGTAATAGATCCTTCAATGATTCTCTCCTTTGATCTGCATGAATACGTCTTTTGCCCCGTACGCCCGGACCGTGACGCCGGGCAGAAGGCTGCCGAGCCTTTTTGCCAGCGGGGCTATGATGATCTCTTCCGTGGCGAAATGGCCGAGGTCCACGACATTGACGCCGGCCTCTTTTGCGTCGAGGCCCGCGTGGTAGCGCACGTCTCCGGTCACCAGGGTGTCGCAGCCCCGGCCGATGGCCTCGCCGAGATAGTCCATCCCGCTTCCCGGGCAGGCGCACACGTTTTCCACGGGCCGCCCCCCATCCACGATCCGGACCGTCTCAAAGGGCAGGCGTGCGACCCAGGCGCGAAGATCGCACGGCTGCTCGACTTTTCCGATCCTCAGCACCTTGAGCCGCTGCACCTCTTTCAGGCAGAGCCTGTCCGCCAGCTCGTCCGCCACCCCGCCCCGGGCCGCATCGAGGTTCGTGTGCATGCTCACCAGGGCCATGGATGCCTGGATCAGCCGGGCGACCCTTCGGGGGATGCTCTCCTGGAGATCGAGCCGCTTGAGCGGGGTGAAAATGAGGGGATGGTGGGTGATGATGAGGTCTGCACCGAGCTTCTCCGCCTCCTGGATGACCTCTGTCGATGGATCGAGCGCCACCAGGACCGACCGGACCTCCCGGAGGGTGTGGCCCACCATGAGGCCGGTGTTGTCCCACGGCTCTGCGGTGTCAAAGGGGGCGATGCTCTCAAGGACGGTGAGCAGGTCTTTCAGTCGCATCCTCTCGTCCGCTCCAGAGATGCACCTGTCTGGTCCAAGAAAAAAAGGGATGCTCGTGTGAGCATCCCTTTATTCTCCTCTTCCGAGAGCGTGTGCATGTTTTTCCTGTGACAAAGCAAATCTCTACTCCCTCGTTTCGCAACGGACTATGGGCCCACCTGGAATCGAACCAGGGACCTACCGGTTATGAGCCGGTGGCTCTACCAATTGAGCTATGGGCCCTTTCTGTTGAAGAGGTCATAATCCAAACGAAAAAGGAGTGTCAAGCTCTTATTTGGAACCCACCTCCTCCAGGATATTCACGATTTTGATATTTTCCTCGATCGTCTTGATGCTGCCCGTGATCTTGTCGAGCTCGGCGTTCAGCCTGGCCTTTTCCTCCTCATCCTCTTCCCGGGCCATTTGGGCCTCAACGACCTTCTTGAGCCCCTTGAGATAGACCAGTTCCCTGTCGGGCAGCGAGAGGATCTTGGGCACCTCGGTCTGTGAGCCCGATGAGGTCTCGCGCAGGAAGTCGATCACGTCCGGCGACTCTGAGCGGGTGAGGCCGTGCTGCATGTCGGTGTTCATGGAGGATATCTTGTCGTAGTAGAAGCCGAAGACCGTCTTGATCATCGCCGCTCTCCGGGAGAGAAGCTCTTTGAGATATCCTCTGAACCCTGCGAACTTCTTGTCAATGGCGTCTTCTATTTTGCTGCAGAGCACCCTGTCGGAGCAGGTGTAGTAATCACGGAGGGTCTCCCGGAAATAGTCGAAGTAGCTGTACAGCGCCAGGAGCACGATGAAGTCAGCAACCACGTTGCCGTTGGTGGTGCAGGAACTCGTGGAGAGGGCCCCGCCTCGTTTGATTATCTCGCCCGGGGCCTGGAGGAACCACTGCGTGCCGAACACGCCGGGAACATTCGTGATGGCCTCATACTTGAGCCCGTTGCCGCGGTGCTTGTCCACTGTCTCCCGGTCGCGGAAAACCATGCCCAGGGCCTTGAGGTTGGGGATCAGGGAGGCGCAGATGAACCCGTATTCGTTGTCTTCATAAAAGCTGAAGGTGAGGTAATCGGGCGAGGTGATGGTCAGGAAGTCGGGCGGGAGGTTGATGATGACGCCTTCGCCGTCAATCTCCCGGATCGTGGCCGGCTTCTTCTTGAGGAACTGGGCATACGGGCTGAAGGCATCGGTCTGAATGATCTGCTCGAGGATTCTCTTGAACACGCCCTTGAACTTCTTCGCCGCCTTGCCCAGCTCATAGGGGTTGTAGTCGAACAGGGGCTCCTTGAGCGCAAGGCCTGTTCTGAAGAGTGTTCCCGTGGGACTGAAGTTCCGGGAGCACAGCACGCTGATCTCGTCCTGACGCGAGAGCATCCGGCTTTCCCACCCCTTGGCCGGGGCTGATTCGAGAAAGCCGATGGCATATTTCTTCTCATGGATCCGGTCCATCCATTTCATCATCCTCTCGGCCTTTTTTGCCGTATCACCCACGCAGGAGAGGAGCACGTTGGCCCCGAGATCGTTCGCGGTGTCGATCACCCGGTCGATGATGGCCTCAGCCGATAGCTCGCCGAGACGGACATTGGCGTGGCGTATGATGGAGAGCGCTTCCTGCTTGTCTTTCGAATAGATCTTGATGGCGGGCAGCCCTTCAGGGGTATCCACGATCTCCTGCCGGTCGAAGGGGATGACATGGTCCCGCTGGGGCTCTTCGGTGAGGGTCTGCTCCACATACGTGGTCCTGAGCTCGTGTTTGCCGTCGGATTTGAGGCGGTAGATCGGATGGCCGTTCTTGTCGTAGCCTTCAAGTATCTTGGTCTTCTCGGACCGCAACACCCCGGCAAGCAGCTGCTGAACCGTGGGGATATCCGCGGTGAACGCCCCGAACACGACATCGATCCAGACATCGTCATCTCTGAGCTGTTTCTGTCTGGCCCGGGTGAGGATGTCTTCGTTATTCTCCATGGAAGCATAGATGGCCTGCAGCCCCATCCTTCCATTTGCCCCTCTGATAGCGACGCTGATAACCGGAACCTTGTCTCTGATATCCATGGTATCCTCCAAGTGTTTTATTAATGAATCGAGAATTCCGGGAACGGCTAGTTCATATCACGACTGGCCCTTTCCTGGCAAGGAAATCAGGCTCTTCCTTTCCTTTCAGGAGATGCGGCTCCCGCCTCGATCGGCATGTGTGCGGGCTACCTGCCTCATCCTGTGAATTCCCGACATTCTTCTCCCGGCAGTCATGCTTCATCTTCCCTGCGTGCAATCCCCTTCTATATTTGATTATAAGGGCTGGCGGTTTTCACGGTATTGCTTTCCTGCTATAGAGAAATCATGGTTGGGGTGGGTGTCACGATCATCGGAGCAGGGGTGGTGGGATTGGCAGTAGCCCGGGAGCTTGGTTTCTGTTCTGAGCAGGTCCTGGTCCTGGAGAAGGAATCGGCCCCGGGCAAGGGCATCAGCTCGCGAAACAGCGAGGTCGTTCATGCGGGCATCTACTACCCTGAAGGCTCTCTGAAGGCAGCGCTGTGCGTCGAGGGATCAGCCATGCTCAGGGCGTACTGCGCTAAAACCGGCGTGCCTCTGAAGAAAATCGGGAAGGTGATCGTGGCCGCATCCCGAAAAGAAGAACAAGCGCTCGAGGATCTCTGCCGCAAGGGCACGGCAAACGGCGCACGCGACCTCAGGATGTTGAGCGGGAAAGAGCTGAAGAAGCGGGAGCCCAATGTTCGCGGGGTCTGCGCCCTTTTTTCTCCCCATACCGGCATCATCGATTCGCACCGCCTCGTGAGGAGCCTCGAAATCCAGTGCCTTGCACAGGGGGCCGCCATCCTCTACCGGACAACGCTCTTTGCCGTGGAAAAAGCGGCATCGGGCTTTACCTGTAGGGCTCGCGGCCCGGGCGGCGAGCCCTACTCGTTTGCCTCACGGGTGGTGATCAATGCCGCAGGCCTGGATGCCGACGAGGTCGCCTCCCTGGCGGGTATCGATGTGGATGCCTCCGGCTGCCGCATCTATCCGGTAAAGGGAGAATACTTCCGGGTGGGCGCAGCAAAGCAGGGCCTTGTCTCCGGCCTGGTGTACCCCGTCCCAAAGCGCAATCTCATGGGCCTGGGCGTGCACGCCACAAAAGACCTGTCCGGATCGCTGCGCCTGGGGCCCAATGCCTTGCCGGCAAAATCGCGATCGTACGAGGTTGACCCTTCCCATGCTCAGGCGTTCTTTGAAAGCGCCCGGCAGATGCTTCCCTTTCTTGAGCCTGCCGACCTCGCGCCCGATATGGCGGGCATCAGGCCGAAGATCCAGAGGCCCGGAGAGCCGGTAAAGGACTTCGTTGTACGCCACGAGGCAGGGCAGGGGCTTGCAGGAATGATCAACCTCATAGGGATAGAATCTCCCGGGCTCACCTCGTGCCTTTCCCTGGGCAGGTATGTGGCGGATATGGTCAGAAAGTCCGGCCTGGCCTCCTGACATTCCCCGCTGATCAGCGGATTCCATCGGGATGTCCAAAGGAACCGGTCGCGAAAAACCCCTGTCGCCTCGTCCGGCGGCCGGGAAGATGCTAAATCCGGTGGATGCTGCGCCCTTCCACAATGGTCCGAATGACCCTGCCATACATCTCACTGCCGATGAAGGGGGAATTCACCGACTTGGACAGCACACTTTCCCGGGTGAAAACCCACAACGCCGCCGGATCGAACAGGGTCACGTCGGCCCGGGCACCGGGAGAGAGCGATCCTCCCTCGATGCCGAGGATGCGGGCCGGGTTTATGGTTACGCAGGAAAGGAGCCGGCTGAAGCCGATATCGTATTCCCGGTGCAGTCGATAGATCGATGGGAGCAGGGTCTGAAGCCCTATGACGCCAAACGGGGCCAGATCGAAGTCCAGGTCTTTCTCATCCCTGGCGTGGGGCGCGTGATCCGTTGCAATGCAGTCCACGGTCCCGCTTCTGATCCCCTCGATGAGGGCGAGGCGGTCCACTTCGCGCCGGAGAGGAGGATACATTTTGGCATTGGTGTCGTACCCGCGTACGCGCTCCTCGGTCAGAAGGAGGTGGTGCGGGGTCACGTCGCAGCTCACCCGCACGCCGGAATCCTTGGCCTGCCTGATGATCTCCAGGCCTGAAGAGGTGGAGACATGCGTGATGTGGATGGGAAGACCGGCATACCGCGCCAGGAGCGTATCCCGGGAAATCACGATATCCTCGGCCAGACTCGGGATGCCTGCCAGACCCAGGCGGGACGAGAGGTCCCCTTCGTTCATCACCCCCGAGGCTCCCAGGCTCTTGTCCTGGCAGTGGGAGATCACAGGCAGCCCGAAGGTGGCGGCATACTCCATGCCCCTTCTCATCACGCGAGCGTCTGCTACGGTCCTGCCGTCATCGGTCACCGCCACGATGCCCGCAGTCTTCATGAGCCCCATCTCGGAGAGCTCGGTCCCCTGCAAGCCTCTGGTGATGGCCCCTGCGGGAAGCACCTGGATCAGGGCCTTGTGCCTGGCCTTCTCCACGATGTACTGGGTCACGGACGGATTGTCGTTCACCGGGTCGGTATTGGGCATGCATACTACCGTGGTTATCCCCCCTGCCGCGGCGGCCCGGCTGCCCGAGGCAATGTCTTCCTTGTACTCGAAGCCCGGTTCGCGCAGGTGAACGTGCATGTCGATGAGCCCGGGGAGGACCCACAGTCCGGAGGCGTCGATCACCTCCTCGTCCGTCTCCCCGCTCCCGTCCAGGCACACGCCTGCGATGAGGCCTTCCCTGATATGAATGTCCCCGGCCTGCTCGATGCCGTTGGCGGGGTCGATGATGGTTCCTCCCTTAATCCACATTGGCCGTTCCTCCCATGGACAGGTACAGGAGCGTCATCCGGACGGCCACCCCGTTCTCCACCTGGTCGAGGATGATGGACCGGGCGCTGTCCGCCGCATCGTGGGTGATCTCCACGCCCCGGTTCATGGGCCCCGGGTGCATGATCACGGCCCTGTCCTTCATCATGTCCACCCTCTTCTTGTTCAGACCGTAAAAGATCGAGTATTCCCGCTCGCCGGAAAAAAACCGCTCGCTGAGACGCTCTTTCTGCACACGGAGCATCATGATTGCATCCGCCTCGGGCATGACCGGATCGAGCTCGGTCGTCACATGCGCCCCCCAGGTTTCCACCCCCGGAGGGAGCAGGGTTTTCGGCCCAACGAGCACCACATTGGCGCCCATCTTCTTGAGCCCATACACATTGGACCTGGCGACCCGGGAGTGCATGATGTCGCCCACAATGGCCACAGTGAGCCCCTCAAGCCGCCCGAAGTGCTCGCGGAGGGAATACATGTCGAGCAGGGCCTGGGTGGGGTGCTCGTGGAAGCCGTCCCCTCCATTGATCACCGAGCAGGGCAGCAGCTCCGCCATCTTTGCCGGGATGCCGGCATAGGGATAGCGGATCACGATGCAGTCGGGCGCCATGGCCATGACATTGTAAGCGGCATCCATGATGGTCTCCCCCTTGGAAAAGGACGACCCGGAGGCCGAAAGGGCCACGGTATCGGCGCTCAGCCGCTTCGCCGCGATCTCGAAGGACAGCCGCGTCCTCGTGCTCGGCTCATAGAACAGGAGCACCACGGTCTTGCCCCTCAAGGTGGGCACCTTCTTGATGTCGCGCCTGGATATCTCCTTGAACGAAGAGGCCATGTCCAGGACAAGACCGATCTCATCCGCGGCCAGGTCATTGATGGCGATGACATCCTTGCGGGACCAGTTCATTTCTTGACCCCGCTCACGATGACATCCTTGATGGTCATCTTGTCCGGTCCTGCCTCGAGCTTGAGGATCTTCTGCTCCGGCAGGTCCACGTGCCGTCCCACGAAGTCCGCCTGGATGGGAAGCTCTCTCCCGCCCCGGTCGAACAGGACCATGAGGTATATCCTCTTGGGCCTTCCCAGATCCACGATGTGGTCGATTGCCGCCCTTACCGACCTCCCGGTGTTGAGTACATCGTCCACCAGGATCACCCTCTTGTCGTTCACGGAAAACGGGATGTCCGTGCTCCTGACCTCGGGGGAGAACGGCCTCCGGTGCACATCATCCCGGTACAGGGCGATATCCAGGGCACCCAAGGGGACGGTGTTGCCGGTCTTCTTCTCGATGAGGCTCACCACGTTGCCGGCTACCAGAAACCCGCCGCTTCGGATGCCGATGAAGACCACATCGCTCCACGACTCCATGGCATCCATGAGCCTGCCGGCAAGATCATGGAGAATTTCTCCGAGCTCTTTTCCACTCATGGTTTTCTCGGCCATACATCGACCTCCTTACCGGATGAGATTTCCGATTCTTCCGAAGCGGATCCAGTTCTCGGCGCCGTCCCAAGAGAAATAGATGACAAAGGCCTTGCCCTTGATATTCTTGATGGGCACCAGGCCCCAGAACCTGCTGTCGTAGCTCTGATCCCGGTTGTCTCCCATGACGAAGCAGTGCCCAGGGTCAACGGTGATGGGTCCGAAGTTATCCCTCACCTTGCCCTGTCCCTGGGTGAGGATGAACGGATCGGTATGCTTTTCGTACAGGGTCTTCAAGGGCTCGCCGTTGACATACACCTTCTTGTCCCTGACCTCGATGGTGTCTCCAGGCAGGCCGATCACCCTCTTGACGAAATCCATGGACCGGTTCCCGGGGAAGGTGAATATGACGATGTCTCCGTGTTCGGGGACCCTGTCGCCTCCCCAGAATTTCTCGGTGGTGAATGGAACGGTCAGCCCGTAGTTGTACTTGGTGGCGAGAATGTGATCGCCCTTGAGCAGGGTATCCTCCATGGAGGAGGACGGAATCCGGTATGCCTGGAGCACAAAGGCCCTGATGATCATGGCAATGATAAATGCAACGACGAGAGCCTCAGCCCAGTCCCTCGCCGCGCTTTTCTGCTTCTTCTTATTCAATAGCCGCTCCTTTTCCTTCCTGCGTGACCTGCCTCATTCTCTGCGGCGGCACACCATAACTCTCTCGTGAATATAATCTCTCTCTGAGGAGTACCCACGATTTTCCTGTTTATCAAAATATCAACCTGAACAAAAGATGATTCCTTAAGCCGTTTTTCAAGGCTCACGGCAAAACGGCATACGCCTCTCCACCGGCCCTCATCAGGGCCTGCCTGGACAGAAGTGCGCCGGCGAGGGTGATCATTCCCGGCTCTCCCTGCGCTGTTCCTGGAGATATTCCTTGATATAGCTCTTCAAAGAGATCTGCCACGAGGGCATGACCTTGCCTGTGGTCCGGGTGAAGCGCCGGGTGGAGAGGATGCCGTTCATGGGCCTGCGGGCCGGACGGGGAAAGGCGGAGGTATCCACCGGGACGACCCGTGTGGACAATCCCAGGAGATCGATGGCGCGCCTGGCCAGATCGAACCAGGTGGCCTTTCCGCGGTTCCTCACATGAAAAACACCCCGGGCATCGCAGTCGATGAGCACCCTCAGAGCCCGGGCCAGGTCCTTGGAGTAGGTCGGCGAGCCCCACTGGTCGTTGACCACGGACAGGGTGTCACGTTCCTGGGCCAACCCCAGGATGGTGGACACGAAGTTCCTGCCATGCGACCCGAAAAGCCACTGGGGCCTGATGATGAGGTAATGCTCGATCCCCTCCTGAATGGAGATCTCGCCTGCGCGCTTGCTCTTTCCGTACACGCTTAAGGGGTTCGGCGCGTCGTCCTCTTCATAAGGGCCTAGCTTCTCGCCGTCGAAGACATAATCAGTGCTGACGTGCAGGAGCTTCGCGCCATGTTCTTCGCAGGCCCTGGCCAGGAGCCCCGGAGCTCGCGCATTCAGCTCGAAGGCAAGGTCTTCTTTTTCTTCGCAGCCGTCGACATCGGTGAAGGCCGCGCAGTTGACGACCCAGTCGGGTCTGTTCGCTGCAAGGAACCCGCGGACGGCTGCCGGGCTCGTGATATCCAGCGGGGCTGACGGTGAGGCGATATCCGTGGCCAGGACCTCGTCTCCCAGGTTCCGGCACACCTCCGCCACCTCCTGCCCAAGGAGACCCCGGGATCCTGTGATCAGAATCTTCATCGGCTTCCGTACATCCTCTCATAATAGTGCCGGTAACTTCCCGAAAGGATCTTCTCCCACCACGACTGGTTGCCCAGATACCACGCGATGGTCTTTCTCAACCCTTCATCGAACCCGTGTTCCGGCTGCCAGCCCAGCTCCGCTTCGATCTTCGCAAAGTCCATGGCATAGCGGAAATCGTGGCCCGGCCTGTCGGTGACAAACCGGATGAGGGAATCGGGCTTGGCCAGATTCTCGAGGATAAGCCGGACGATCTGGATATTTTCCTTTTCCGCGTCTCCGCCCATGTTGTAGGCCTCGCCGCACCTCCCGTTCTCCGCCACCATGACGATCCCCCGGCAGTGGTCGTCCACGTAGATCCAGTCTCTCACGTTCCTGCCCTGTCCGTACACCGGGAGCTCCCTATCGTTGAAGGCATTGATCACCATCAGGGGTATGAGCTTTTCCGGAAACTGGTAGGGCCCGTAATTATTGGAGCACCGGGTGATCACCGCATCCAGGCCGTGGGTCTTCACGTAGGACCTCACCAAAAGATCGGCGGCCGCCTTTGACGCGGAGTACGGGCTGTTGGGCGCCAGGTGAAAGTCCTCCCTGAAACGCCCCTCTGGGCCCAAGCTGCCGTACACCTCGTCGGTCGAGACGTGCAGAAAGCGGCCGGCCTTGTGCCGTCTCGCCGCGTCGAGGAGCACCTGAACGCCCAGGATGTTCGTCCTCACGAATATGCCCGAGTCCTCGATGCTTCTGTCCACATGGGATTCCGCGGCAAGGTTGAACACCAGATCGAACGAATGCCGGGAAAACAGGGCGTCGACACCCGCATGGTCCGCGATGTCTCCTTTGACGAACTCATACCGCCCCGGATATGCCTCGGCCAGATCCATGGTGTTCTCGAGATTCCCGGCATAGGTGAGCAGATCGAGGTTCACCACGCTCCAGTCAGGCCTGTTTGCGAGAATGTGGCGCAAAAGGTTTGTCCCGATGAATCCGCAGCCTCCCGTCACGAGTACCTTCATGTGCTTCCCCTTTGTTTTCAAGACACCCTCGCTAGTCTCTTTTGTTGGCGCCCGTCTTTGCCACCAGATTTCCTGCCTTCAACAGGCTCTCGATGGTCCCCGCATCGGTCCACCAGCCGTCGAGAATAGACCACTGCATGGTGCCCGCGCGGATATAGTCGTTGTTCACGTCCGTGATCTCCAGCTCTCCCCGCTTGGAGGGGGAAAGCCCGTGGATAATGTCGAAAACCCGCGAGTCGTACATGTAGATCCCGATTACGGCATAGCTGCTCTTTGGATCCTTCGGCTTTTCCTCGATAGCGGTGATACGGTCTCCTTCGAAGACCGGCACGCCGAAGCGATCCGGGTCGGGCACTTTCTTGAGCATGATCCGGGCCCCCCCGCCCTGTTGTCGATACTCGGTGACGGCCCGGACGATGTTCTTCTCGATGATGTTATCACCCAGCACCACACAGATGGGCCTTCCCTCGGCAAAGGACTCCGCCAGCCCCAGGGCCTCGGCGATCCCGCCCTCGCCTTCCTGATAGGCATAGTGAATCCGGCTCAGCCCGAACTCCTTGCCGTTGCCCAGCAGCCGGAGAAAATCCCCTGCATTGTTTCCACCCGTCACCACCATGATCTCTTTTATCCCGGCATTGGTGAGCGCCTCGATGGGATAATAGATCATCGGCCTATCGTATATCGGCAGAAGATGCTTATTGGTCACCTTGGTCAGCGGATGCAGCCTCGTCCCCAGACCGCCTGCCAGCACAACGCCCCTCATCATTCAAACCCTCCTCGAGCCATTTCTTGTTCTCGCCGGTGGCCCCTGTTCCGGGCTCTCCCTCCTGCCGGCGATGCGTGTCCGTATCGCTGCTTTTCCCGTGCCCGCCGTACTCGACCTCTACGAGATAGAGCCCCTGCGGAGGCGCCGTGGGACCTGCCTGGGTGCGATCCCTGAGCCCAAGGATCCTCTCCACGTCCCGGGGTGTCATCTCTGCCTGCCCCACCGGGATCAGCGTGCCCACGATGTTCCTTACCATATGACGCAGAAAGCCGCTACCCCGTATACAGAAGAACACTCGGGAACCTTTGCCGAATATCTCGAAATCGAAGATCTCCCTGACCGTTGTTTTGACCCACGATCCCGCACCCATGAACGAGCTGAAATCATGTTGTCCCTTCAGTGCATGCGCAGCCTGTCTCATTGCCTGGACATCGAGCCCGCCCGGCAGATTCATGACGTATCGGGAGAGAAACGGGCTTGGGATCGTGGATATATCAACGACATACACATATTTCTTGGAAATCGCCAAATATCTGGCATGAAAATCAGGGGAAACCTCCCGGACTTCACGGGCGGAAAGGTCCGGGGGGAACACGGTGTTCAATGCCCTGAGCAGCCCGTGGGCCGGAATCCTGGAGCGGGTCCGGAAATTGATGACCTGCCCCAGGGCATGGACCCCGGCATCGGTACGGCCCGAGGCGGTCACCCTGACCTCGTGGCCCAGGATATCCTGAAGGCTCTTTTCAACCGTTTCCTGAACCGTCCTCATCGCGGTCTGAAACTGCCACCCATGAAAGTTCGACCCGTCATAGGCAAGGATAATCTTCAGGTTTCTCATAGCAGGCATCATTCTTGCAGAAGAATAAGATACTATTGAAAGGAGATGCAAGCAGAAACATGTTTCCCCTGAACTTGAGCCTGAACAGAAGACATGAGTCGATACACCTGAAAATATCCTGTCCCGTGGAAAATTGCTCGTTCGAAGGAAAGACTCAGTATTTCTCCCCTCATGAAATCTGCATAAAGGCCCCTACCACGCGAATCAAGATTACGCTTTTGAAACTCCTGAACCAGGACGTAACCGTAAGCACCGGGAACGTAACCGTAACAGGTACGATCATGGGGTACACGATCGAGAGAGACCTCTACCTCATCGGCATTCTCATCAGCAAATCTGATCGGCCCGCCTGGAAGAGATTTGTCGCGGAAAATCCCCGGCCTTCGTTCTTCACGGAGATCAGGCACGTCTCTCCGTAACATGGCTTACGGAAGGCCAACCTCCCGGACATCTTCCCTCCCGATCTTTCCGAGATACACCGCGGTGATCTTCTCTTGCTGAAAAATCGCTTCGGCAAGGTTCACGATATCTTCCACCCTCACCTTCCTGATCTTCTCGATGATCTCTTCATCCGTGACGTCACGCTGGTAATACATCATGTTTCGTGCAAGGGAAGACATCCGGTGGGCGGTGCTCTCCCGGGCGAGGAGGAGATTGCCCTTTACCTGCTCCTTCACATCTTCGAGACTGGCGCCGCCGAAATCGCCCGCTCTGGCCCTGGACATCTGCTGCACGATCACCTCTATGGTCTTAGAGAGGCAGTCCGGGGTGGTGGCGGCATAAACCGCCATGACGCCGCAGTCTCTATAGGAGCTTACGTATGAGTAAATGGAATACACCAGGCCGAGCTTCTCGCGGGCTTCCTGAAACAGCATGGAGCTCATGGACCCTCCCAGCATGGTGTTGAGCGTGATATAGGCCCATCGCCTTTCATCGAGCATGGAGGGGCCGGTGGTTCCCAGGGTGATGTGGACCTGTTCGATGTCCTTGGTAAAAACCCTGGAGCCGCTGTTTCTTTCGGGAAATATCTTTTCCGGCTCCGGGTCCTGTACACGGGGCAGGCGGCTGAACCTGGACCGCACCAGATCGACGATCCGGTCATGATCCAGGCTGCCCACGGCAGCGATAATGATGGAAGAAGGGGTGTAGCGGGAGGAGAGAAACGCTAAAACGTTTTCTCTCCGGAAGGAGCCTACGACCTCTTCAGTTCCGAGAATGGGAACTCCCAGAGGCGAGCTCGGGAAGAATGCCTCGGCAAACAGATCGGTGACATGGTCGTCAGGCGTGTCTTCGGTCATCCGGATTTCCTGGAGCACCACCTTTTTTTCCTTGTCCAGTTCCTCTTCATCGATCTGCGAGTTGAGAAAGAGATCGAAAAGGATGTCGGCGGCCTTGTCCAGGTGCTCGTCGAGCACCCGGGTGTAGTAGACGGTATATTCCTTCGCGGTCTGGGCATTGAGAACACCGCCCAGCGCATCGATCTCCTTGGCGATCTGCAGAGCGCTGCGCTTCTTGGTACCCTTGAAGAGCATGTGCTCGGTAAAGTGCGCAACGCCTGCATTGTCCGGAGGGTCGTGCCGCGAGCCTACGCCGACCCAGACGCCCAGAGAAACGGAGCGCACCCCGGGCATCTTCGCCGACAGGACGCGGACTCCGTTATCGAGAACCGTAGATTTCACCATGAATGATCAGCGGCTGGTTTCGTTGAGTGCTTCTTTCCTGCTGAGCCGGATCTTCCCGGTCTTGCTGTCGATGCCGATCACCTTGACAATGACCTCGTCGCCTTCCTGCACCACGTCGCGCACATTCTTCACCCGCTCGTTTGCGAGCTGCGAGATGTGAACCAGCCCGGACTCTCCGGACGGGAAATCGACAAAGGCGCCGAAGTCCATGATCTTGACCACCTTGCCGCTGTACACACGCCCGAGCTCCATCTCCTTGGTGAGGGCCTGGATTATGTCCACTGCCATCTTTGCGTGATCCTCGTCTGGAGAGAAGATATCCACCCGGCCGGAGTCGTCGATCTCGATTTTGGTGTCTGTCTTGGCGATGATATCCTTGATGATCTTCCCACCCGGACCGATCACGTCTCTGATCTTGTCGGGATTGATGTTCATCGTGTAGACCCTTGGCGCATAGGGGGAGATGTCTCCCCGGGGGGCGCTGATGGCCTGGTTCATCTTGTCCAGAATGGCAAGCCGGGCCGCTCTGGCCTTTTCCAGGGCCTGTCCGAGAACCGCATCCGGGAGGCCGGAGATCTTGATATCCATCTGCAGGGCGGTCACCCCGTCTGCGGTGCCGGCAACCTTGAAGTCCATGTCTCCCAGGTGGTCTTCGTCGCCGAGGATATCGGTGAGGACCATGTACTCCTCACCCTCTTTGATGAGTCCCATGGCGATGCCGGCCACCGGCTTTTTCATGGGAACTCCCGCATCCATCAGGGACAGCGAGCCCCCGCAGACCGTGGCCATGGAGGAAGACCCGTTGGATTCGAGGATCTCCGAGACGAGCCTGATGGTGTAGGGGAACGTGCCTTCTTCGGGCAGCATCTTGCTCAAGGCCCGCTCCGCCAGATTTCCATGCCCGATTTCACGCCGGCTCGGTCCTCTGAGCATCCGGACCTCTCCCACGGAAAACGGCGGGAATGAGTAGTGGAGCATGAACGATTTTGTCGTCTCTCCCAGCAGGGTCTCCACCCGCTGCTCGTCCCGCGGGGTCCCCAGGGTCGTGGTTGCGAGCGCCTGTGTCTCACCCCGCGTAAAGAGGGCCGAACCATGCGTGCGCGGCAGTATCCCCACCCGGCAGTCGATTGGCCGGATCTCGTCAAAGCTTCTGCCGTCGATTCTGACCTTCCGCTCCTTCATAATGCCCCGGATGATATCCTTCTCCGCAGCCTCAAAAACGCCATTGACCAGGGCGTCTTCCTCTTCCGTACGGTCTGAGAAGGCCTCGAGGATCTCCGCGCGGAGCTGATCGGCGAGCGCGTGCCGCTGCTGTTTGGTATACGAGCCGGATACCATGCCCTCGATCTTGGGCGCCATGGTCTGCCTGATCTGCCGGTAAAGATCCTCGTTCTCCCTCGGAGGGGTATGCGGCATCTTCGGCTTTCCGGCCTTTTCCCGAAGCTCTTCGATCGCATCGATGACCTCGATGACCCTGACATGCGCGAACTTGATGGCATTGAGGACCGTGCTCTCCGGCAACTCTCCCGCCTCTCCCTCAACCATGACGATGGCGTCGCGCGTGCCCACCACGATGAGCTCCAACCGGCTCTTCTCGAGCTGGGAAACCGACGGGTCGATAACGAATTCACCGTCGATGAGTCCGACCCGCGCGCCGCCGATGGGGCTGCTGAAGGGGATGTTCGAGATGTGCAGGGCGGCCGACGCCCCGTTCAGGGCGAGGATGTCGGGTGTGAATGCCGGGTCTGCAGAGAGCACCATGGCAATCACCTGGGTCTCGTTGCGGAAACCTTTTGGGAACAGGGGCCGGATGGGCCTGTCTATGGCACGCGCAGTGAGTATCTCCTGAGTGCCGGGACGGCCGTCTCTCTTGATGAAACCCCCTTTGATCCTTCCGGCTGCATAGCTCATCTCCTGATAGTCCACCACCAGGGGAAGGAAATCCACGCCCTTGCGCTCTTCGGCGGCTGCGGTCGCGGTAACGAGAACCACGCTGCCTCCCTGGTGGACCAGAACAGAACCACCCGCCTGTCTGGCTACTTCTCCCACGGAAAAGATCAGCGGTGTGCCGGTGCCTCTTGCTTCGATTTTCATGATATCTCCTACTTCCTGAGGTTCAGAGACTGGAGGAGCTCTCGATATCTTTTGATATCACGGTCTTTTATGTAATTCAAAAGCCTCCGCCTCTGTCCAACGAGCATCAGCAGCCCTCTGCGGGAATGATGATCTTTGTTGTGAACCTTGAAATGCTCGGTGAGCATATTGATCCGTTTTGTCAGTATTGCAACCTGAACATCAGGGGAACCCGTATCGCTCTCATGCCTCTTGAACTGGTTGATGACTTCTTTCTTTTCCTCTACGCTTAAACCCACTTCTTTGTCCTCCTAATGACCGTTTGTTCTCTTTCTATGGGCAACGAGGGAACTTAACACACCATCCGATCTGCTGTAAATAGCTAATCCGGACGGAACCCTCGCTCAATATAACCCCAGATTCCTCCCGAAGGCTGATGCCGTGCCACGCAGAGAAGCTTGTCTTCTCCATTGACCACGGCGACATAGTTTCCCTCCACGCTTTCCACCGTATCGAGGATCCAGGATGACTGGATGGGGTTTCCGTCCAGGATCCCCTTCTGCCCCGTGGAGGTGACCCGCACCTTCTGGATGTGCAGCGCCCGCGAAAGGGGGATGATGACCTCTTCTGCGCACCCCGCCTTCTCTTCCAGCTTCTGCAGCGTCATGGCCTCATCCACGTGGAATCCCTCGCTGCGCAGCCTCCTCAACTCTCTTAAATAGCCCCCGCATCCCAGGGAAGCCCCAAGGTCGCGGGCAATCGACCGAATGTATGTCCCGCGGGAGCAGATGATCCGGACATACACCCAGTCGGCCCCGTGGGACAGGATGTCCGCCCTTTCGATATGGACCTGCTTTTCCCTCGGCGGGACATCGATATTCGCCCGGGTCAGCTTGTACAGGGGTCGGCCCTGGAACTTCTGGGCGCAGTAACGGGGCGGAATCTGATTGATCCAGCCCGAATGTTCGCGAAACCATTTCCGGACGGCATCGACATCCACGGAGACGCCGGTGAAATGCTCGATGGGCTCTCCCGTCACATCGTCCGTATCGGTGAACATGTCGAACCCGATGATCGCAAGATACTCCTTCTCGTGGGCGTGCATGAAAGGCAGCAGCTTGGTGCCCTGCCCGACGCCGATGCACAGGAGTCCGGTGGCAAAGGGGTCCAGTGAGCCAAAGTGTCCGGCCCGCTTCACCTTCAGGGCCTTCATAACCTGGTCGACCGCCTTGCGCGATGTGATCTCCTTAGGCTTGTCTATGAGTACTACGCCTTGCTTACCCACTTCATTCCTTCCTCGATCACCTGTTCGATCAGTTCGTCTGCCCGGCCTTTCTGGGTGAATCCTGCGGCCATGCCGTGCCCGCCTCCACCGAAGGCCCGGGCCGTTTTCAACGCTGCATCAGAGCCCTTGCTCCGGATGGAGCCGTGCACGGTGTCCGGGTTCAATTCACGCAGGAGCACCACCATCTCCGACCCGGAGAGGGAGGCCAGCTCCTCGACGATCCCGGAGGCGTCGTCGGGGTTTGCGCGGATAGCCCCGAAATCCTGATAGCGGATATAACTGCCGTATATTCTTCCAGACTGCACGAGCCTGTCCATAACCAGGCAGAGGATGTGATAGTATTTCACGCTCCTGGTGCGCTTCAGCCGGTAGGCGATCTGGCTCGCATCCGCCCCTACCTGGGTGAGCTCGTAGGCTGCCTTGAACACCCTGGGCGAGGTGTTGGCGTGGATAAACCCGCCGGTATCGCCGAAAATACCCATGTAGATGTTCGATGCGATCGCCGGGGTGATCTCCACCGCAAGCTCCCGTATCAGGTCATAGACCATCTCCGAGGCCGACGATTTCTGCGAGTCGATCCAGGATATCTCGCCATATGTGCCGTTGGTGCGGTGGTGATCGATCACCACGACCTTTCCCTGCGGGTTTACACCGCCTAAGAGCTTCACGTCGGAGACGTCGAGGAGGATGGAGATTTCGGGCACCATCCCCTTTTTCTGCCTGGGCTCTGCGGTGAACAGCAGGGGCTCGGGAATGGGGGTAGGATAGATCAGGCGCACGGACTTTCCCAGGGCGTTCAGGGCATGGGCAAGTGCCCGGCTTGAGCCGACGGCGTCCTCGTCCGGACCTTCGTGGGTGATGATCTCAAAGCGGTCGTATTGATGTATGATTTCAGCTATCCGGTTTTTCATCCTTATCAAGCTTTTCCAGAATCTCGTCTATCCTCGATCCATAATCGAAAGATGCATCGTACATGAATGTCAGCTCCGGCACGTGCTTTATCCGAAGCAGCCTGCTCAACTCGCGCCTCAAGAAACCGGCGGCGCTCTGCAGACCCTGCTGGGCCTGTTCCTGCCGATCAGGATCCAAGACGCAGTAAAACACCCGCCCCACCCGGAGATCAACGCTTACCTCGGCACCGGTAATGGTCACCCCGTCTACCCGGGGGTCTTTTACCTTGCGCTGAATGAGCTCGGCAAGAGTCTGCTTGATAAGATCGCCGACCCGTGCCTGCCGTTTGGTAACCAGCTTCATATGTGCATGATCTCCATTTTCCGGTCAATCACCTCTACATCCGGAAACTCAGAAAGGAAAGAAAAGATCCTGTCCAGAACCGAGTTCACATATGATGAATCATTGCTGACCAGGGCAAATCCCAGGGTGGCGGCCTGCCACTTGTCCTGATCATCCACCTCGGCTACGGAGATGTTCATCTTGGAAACACGGTCTTTCATGGATTTGAGGGTCTTGCGCTTCTCCTTGAGGGAGCGGGCCCCCATGATCCTGAGTCTGACCTCGCAGGCACCGATAATCACTCGATCTCTGCCTCCACCTTCTGATGGGTGTAGGCCTCGATGACGTCGCCCGTTTTGATGTCGTTGAACCCGTTCAGGCCGATGCCGCATTCATAGCCGCTCTGTACCTCGCGGACATCTTCCTTGAAACGCTTCAGGGAATCCACCTTGCCCTCGAAGACAACGATGTTGTCGCGCAGCAGCCGCGCATTGGCTCCCCTTGTGATCTGCCCTTCGGTCACCATGCATCCGGCAATGGTGCCGACTTTGGGCACCTTGAACAGATCTCGCACCTGGGCCCGGCCCTGGAGAACCTCTTCGTAGACCGGCTCGAGCATGCCCTTGAGGGCCTTTTTGATGTCTTCGATAAGATCATAAATGATGGTGTAGAGTTTTATCTCAACATTGTATTTCTTTGCCAGGGCACCGGCGGTCGGCTCAGGCCGCACGTTGAAACCGACCACGATGGCGTCCGCTGTCGAGGCGAGCAGAATGTCGTTTTCAGTGACGCCTCCGACAGCGGAATGGATGACATTGATCCTCAGCTCTTCGCCGGTGTCTATCCCCATCACCGTGCTCTGGATGGCCTCTACGGTGCCGTGGACATCTCCCTTGATAATGAGGTTGAGATCCTTGATCTTTCCTTCTCTCACCTGACTGTAGAGATCTTCCAGAGTGACCTTTTCCTTGGGTTCCTGCCTCTGCTGCCGCTGGATCTCATCGCTCTCATGGAAATATGAGACAATGTCCTTTGCCTTCTTTTCATTGGGCACGACAAAGAAGGTGTCCCCGGCAGAGGGGAGTGCGGAAAATCCGATGATCTCAACCGGGGTTGCGGGGTCGGCTAGGGAGATGGGCTTCCCGGTAAAGTCGAACACCCCTCTGGCCCTGCCCCATGAGGAACCCACCACAAAGGTGTCGCCGCGCTTGAGTTCGCCGCTCTGGATGAGGACTGTTGCCATGGGGCCTCTGGCCTTGTCGAGTTTGGACTCCAGCACGACGCCCCGCGCCCCGTCTTTCCGGGAGGATTTGATATCCAGAACCTCTGCCTGCAGAAGGATCATCTCCAGCAGATCGTCGATCCCGATACGGTTCTTTGCCGACACATCGACAAAGATCGTATCGCCGCCCCAGCTTTCCGGGACGAGCCCGACCTCTGCAAGCTGTTCCCTGACCCGCTGGGGATTGGCGCCGGGCTTGTCGATCTTGTTGACCGCCACCAGAATGGGAATGTTCGCTGCCCGGGCGTGATTTATCGCCTCTTTCGTCTGGTCCATGACCCCGTCGTCCGCGGCCACCACGAGCACCACGAAGTCCGTCACCTGAGCCCCCCGCGAACGCATGGAGGTAAACGCCTCGTGCCCGGGCGTGTCGATGAAGGTGATTATCTTCCCGTTGCACCGGGCCTGGTATGCTCCGATATGCTGAGTTATTCCGCCATACTCGCTGTCGATGACATTTTCCTGCCGGATGGCGTCCAGCAGGGAGGTCTTGCCATGATCGACGTGGCCCATGACCGTTACGACCGGCGGCCTGGGCTCCAGTTCTTCCGGTGAAAAGGTTGGGGGAACCAGATAGGTTTCCCTGATCTCGTCGCGGACCTCTTCCGCTTCAAAGCCGAGCTCGGATGCGACAAACGATGCCTCGTCTGCAGTGATATACTGGTTCAGGTTGGCCATGACCCCGAGATCCATGAGTATGCGGATGACATCCGAGGCCTTCACCCCCATTTCTTTCGCGAGGCTGGAGACCATGACGGCTCTTCCGATACGGATCTTCTTTTTCTTGGCCTGCATGGGCTGTGCGACGGCCCTTCTATCTCTGCGTTTCTTCTGTTTTTTGCCGAACGCGGTTCTTTCCGACCCGTAGAGATCGCTCTGAGTGTATACTTCCTTCTCTTTCTCTTTTGGCTTCTTGGGCTTCTTTGCCGTATGGCGGGCTGCGGCGCCTTCCCCCTCCTCCGGGACCTCGACGACCTCGGGGGCCTTGACCTTCTTGCCCTTCTTCTTTTCCTTCTTTTTCTTCTCCTCTCCCTTTTCTGCTTCCTTTTCTTCCTCCCGGGGCCCAGGCTTCTCCTCCGGGACCTCTTTCTCCCGGGGCTGTTCCTCTGCAGGGGCTTCGGGTTTTTGCTCCGGGGCCGAAGGTGTCGCAACAGGCTCTTCCTGAGGAGCCGTTTCCGGCGCTGCTCCGGCTGCTTCGCCGGCGGGAACGCCTGGGACCTCTGCCTCCCCGGCAACAGGCTGCTCTTCCTCGGCAAGCTTCGGGGCTTTTTTCCGTTCTTTCTTTTCCGGCTTTTCCTCAATGGCTTCGGCGGTCGTCACTATCTCGGGCTCGGAAGGCTCTGCATCCTGCTTTTCAGGAGGGGGGGCGACCCGGGCCCTCCGTCGTATAACATTTGCACTGACACGCTTCTCAACATACGATTCCTGCGGAGGCTCATCGGGCTGCTTTTCGCTCTCTTTCACGAATCGCTTTCTTATCCTTCCGATATCGTGCACATCGATCAGGCTCATATTGTTCTCGACCGATATCGCCAGGTCTTTTGCAACCTTCATCAGTTCCCTTGCATCGATGTTCAACTCTTTTGCTAATTCAAAAACCCGCATTTTTTTCATCTTGCCAGCCCCTTGGAAGAAAGCAAATCATACTTCTGCAGATTCATCGCCAGCCGTGGAGCGATCGGGCGCTCACTGCTCACGATCAGACACGGACTGCTGCATTCACATCCCTTAGGCAGGCGGTATACCTTTGCCCTGCCGGCTCGTGCAGCTGTATGCATTCCTACTTTCTCTTCCGGAGGATTATCGCTGCGATACAGTATCAGATCATCCTCCCGGATCGTCTTCTCTTCACATAGGCCATCCTTCAGATAAGCCGTTTTTTTATACCGTATGAGGTCTTTTTCGATCATATTCGATAGTTCTTCCCGCACCTCGTAAATAAGTTCGTTTACCTGCTCTCGTTTCCGAAAATAGCTGGATCTCGCTCTTTTATTTTTGTAAGCCTTTGCAAAGCACTGCTCAACCGGGCAGAGGTAAAATCCCCTGCCCTCGAGGCGGCCTTCAGGGTCAAAGACAGCCTCTGCTGAAGCCCTGCTGACAAACCGCAGCAATTCCGTCTTAGGGCGGATCTTTCTGCATCCGACACACTGTCTCAGCGGTTGGTGCCTGTTATCCACTCACTCCCACCGACGCCTTTTTTATCAGTTCTTTTGCCAGATTTTCATCGATTCCTTCAAACTCCAGGAGGTCTTCCTCCTTTGCCTTGGCCAGATCCTCAATGGTCCGATAACCGGCTTCCATCAAAATTTCAGCCAGCGATTCATCGAGCTCATTGATGCTGGTTAACGCAGTACCCTCCTCGGAAGACACGCTCTCTTCAGCGTGCTCGGAGCGGACATCGATCTTCCAACCCGTGAGCTTGGCCACAAGCCTGACATTCTGCCCCTTTCTCCCGATGGCAAGGCTGAGCTGGTCGTCCGCGACGACCACATCCATGCTCCAGGCGGATTTATCCACAATCACCTTGGACACCCGGGCGGGCGAAAGGGCATTGCAAACGAACCTGACCGGGTCTTCCGACCACACGACGATATCCTGCCTCTCGCCTTTCAGCTCCTGGATCACATTCTGTACCCGCGCCCCCTTTACGCCGACGCAGGTTCCCACCGGATCCACCTTGGGATCGTGCGAGCGCACGGCGATCTTCGCCCGGATCCCGGGCTCCCGCGCAACGGCTACGATCTCCACGATCCCCTCGGTGACTTCCGGTACTTCCATCTCATAGAGCTTGACGAGAAACCTCGGATGCGTGCGGGAGAGCTCTATCTGGGGCATTCTCAACGACTTGGTCACGTCCAGGATAAGGGCCTGGATGCGATCCCCTCTTCTGAAAGATTCGCCGGGGATCATTTCCTTTTCGCGCAGGATCGCCTCCGCCTTCCCGAGATTGAGGATGGCATCGCGCCTGTCGAACCGGTGAACAAAGCCTGATACCAGCTCGCCCTTCCGGTCGATGAAATCATTATACACAGCGTCGCGCTCGACTTCCTTCACCTTCTGTACGATCACCTGCTTGGCGCTCTGGGCGGCGATCCTCCCCAGCTTGGAGGAATCGAGCTTTTCCCCGAGCTCATCGCCGATCTGGCAGTTGGGATCGAGCTTCCGCGCCTCTTTAAAAGATATCTGGACATTCGGATCTTCAACCTCTTCAGAGATGACCTTGAACTGGAAGACCTCCACCTCGTCGAGCTCAGGGTTGTAGTGCGCTTCGATGTTGTCGTAATCGCCATAGACCTTTTTCGCAGCGCTCTGCACCGCAGCCTCTACCACCTGCACCAGGTCTTCTTCCCTGAGGCCCTTTTCCTTTACGATCAACTCAATGACCTTTGAAAGATTTAAAACCATACGTTCTCCTAGAGATCGAATTCCAGATTGGCCTTCTGAATATCTTTAAACGGCACCTCCTGTTGCGTGCCGTCGATGGCAATCAGAACACTCTCTTGTGCCAACCCCTTGATTGTTCCCCGGAATGTTGCCTCTCTCGTCTGTATTTTGACCTTTCTCCCGGCAAAGTGCTCGAATTCCTTCAGCGTCTTGAGCCTCCGATTGAGGCCCGGCGACGATATCTCAAGCCGGTACGATCCCTCGATGGGATCGTTCGTATCCAGCAGCAGGCTCACTCTACGGTTGACTGAAACACAGTCGTCCAGCGTGACCCCGCCCGGCTTGTCGATGGTGAGGCGCAGGAGCCCCCGGGAAAAGTCCATATCGATGAGCTCAAAGCCCATCATGGCCACTTCCGGCGCCACCAGCTTGTATAATTTTTTCTCCTGTTCCGTCTGCTTCATTATGAAATAAAAAAGTGGGCTATCGCCCACTTCGTCTCCCTCCACATTTCCTGTTCTTTCGCTTCCCATACGCGTATCAAAAGCGGGCAACGGGATTCGAACCCGCGACATTCAGCTTGGGAAGCTGACACTCTACCAACTGAGCTATGCCCGCGCTGAGTTACTCTAATAGAATATGCCCTATGGTTTGTCAACAAATCTTTAGCAAACCTCAAGGCTAAGGGATTCCTAGGGTTTGAGGAAGAAATTTTTAGTGTAGCGGCGATATATCACCACTCGCGTACGATTTCAACCCATTTTTCTATGAGAACAGGCCCTGTGCGCAATGGGTTTTTAAGAAGCGGGAGGGCGTTATGGTCTCTTCTTTTTAGCTGTTCGTATCGGGAATGATCTTCAGGAGAACCGAACGGTTCCTGGGCCCGTCGAACTCGACGAGAAAGACCCCCTGCCATGTCCCCAGGACCAGGGCCCCTCCTTCGACAATGAGCATGACATCAAACCCCATGAGGCTTGCCTTGATGTGGGCATCAGCATTTCCCTCCAGATGCCGGTAACCCCCCTGCCGGGGGACCAGACCCTCCAGGGTGGCGAGGATGTCTTCTTTCACCGCAGGATCGGCGTTTTCGTTGATCGTTATCCCGCAGGTGGTGTGGGGCACATAAGCAAGGACCAGGCCGCTGGACACATGCTCGCTTTTCAATACGGTCCTGATATTCGACGTTATATCCACAAACTGGGATTTGCCCGTGGTTCTGACTTCCAGACGTTTGAGCATACCCTGCCTCCTTTTCACCCGTGATTCAATGGCATGGATCTTCTTGCAAACAAACGAAAAAAGTTCTCAGTCGTGATCTCGGCCATCTGTTCTGCATCGAGTTTTCTGATCGCTGCCAGCTCCCTGACCGTCTCGATCAGAAAGGAGGGCTCGTTCCTTTTCCCCCGATAGGGAACAGGGGCAAGATACGGCGCGTCAGTTTCCACAAGAAGGGATTCCAGAGGGCAGGCGCGCACCGCCTGCCTCAGGACTGCGGCATTTTTATAGGTGAGAACGCCCGGCACGGAAAGGAAAAATCCCTTGTCGACGATTTGCCGGGCCATGGCGGCATCTCCGGAAAAACAATGGAACATCCCGCCAAGGGACCATGCACCCTCTTCTTCCAGCAGATCCAGGGTCTGCCGGTGAGCGTCACGATCATGGATGATCAGGGGGAGCGAGCACGTTCTGGCAAGCTCGATATGAGCCCTGAAGAGCTCTTTCTGCTGATTTTCCGTGTCTGGTGTGCGATACAGATCAAACCCTGTCTCACCAACAGCAACGATCTTGTGGTTTTGTGCCAGGGCCTCAAGCGCGAGCACATCATCCGGAGAGAACACGCCTGCCATCTGTGGATGGATGCCCACACTTGCAAAAAGCCCGTCTCCTGCCTCTGCCGTTTCGATCGCGCGGCAAGTGTCGTCCGGATCGATGCCCACCAGAAGCATGGCTTTCACCCCTGCCTGACGGGCTCTGTCCATCACCTCGGAGCGGTCTTTCCGGAAGTCGTTGAAATGGAGATGATTGTGGGAATCAACCAGGTTCACCCTGCATGAGCCTCCTTAAATCGTTATGGATGTTCCCGTTGCTGGCAAGGATGTCCCCGTGGTGCGGATCGAACTCTTCTCCGGAAAGGCCGGTAACCCTTCCTCCGGCCTCCAGGAGAACGACCACTCCGCCGGCCAGGTCCCAGGGATGGAGCCCGACCTCCCAGAATCCGTCGAAAGACCCCGAGGCCACGAAACACAAGTCCAGGGCCGCGGATCCGAACCTCCGAATACCCTGCACCTCGCTAAGAATTCTGGCAAAGCGCGACATCGAATCATCGAGCCTGGCCAGTGAGTATGGAAATCCCGTGACCACAAGCGCGTCGATGAGAAGGGAGGTATCCGAGACCCTGATTTTTTCACGGTTTCGGAAGGCCCCTTTCCCGTACTGTGCGGAGAAAAGGTCGCCGCTCATGGGATTGTAGCATACCCCGATAAAGGGTTTCCCCCTTTTGAAGACGCCAAGAGAAACACAGAAAAAGGGAATCCCATGGACGAAATTCACCGTGCCGTCAAGAGGATCAACGAACCAGGTGTAGTCGTGTCCGGTTGTCTTGCTCACGCCTTCTTCGGCCATGATGGAATGATGGGGAAATTCGCGCTCGATCCCATCCAGGATCATGTCCTGCGAGTTCCGGTCGATCTGGGTCACCAGATCGATTCTGCCCTTGTGTTCGACGTTCAGCTCTTTTCCGAAACTTTCCTTGAGGTACTCTCCGGCTTTTTTTGCAAGATTGAGCGCGAAATTCAACATAGCGACCCTTGTCAGCACCAGGTATTTCATGTAGCATAGTGAACATGGATAGGGTTTACAAGATAAAAAAGAACCTGCAGGTCCCCATGGTCCTTGCCACACTCGTGTCCATCCCCATCTTCGTGGACGTGATCTTGTCGGGCTTCGAGCTCTCTATTTTGTTGATGGCCCTGCTCCTCATGATACTGTTCTATCTCCTTACCATCAACAACCTGCTGCGCAAGATTCGGATCACTGATTCCGCCGTCACCATAGGCGGCATACTCGGCCCAAGAAAGGTTTCCATCGGCGATATCATGCGCATTGAGGGCATATCAATCGGCTCGAGGCAGTTCATATCCCTGACCACAAAAAAGAAGAGCTTCCTCATACCGAACAGCTTTGCCGGATTTCCGGAGATTATCTCGGACCTGGAGAGTGTGGCAAATCCCGAGGTGTTGGGGTCCGGTCTCTCTGCCTTGAAAGAGCATATCATCGTACGCAAAAGCGATATCACCGGGGCCTGGATTACAGTGATCCTGCTCTTCATTATCGTCATCATCCGGTTTTTCCCCCGATGAACAGCCTTAAAAAAAGGGGGGCGTCTCTGCTATGGGCCTTGAGATCACGGTCCAAAGGCCTGGCCTCGCACAGCAAGCCCAAACGCGAATGAGGGCCTTGCTTTACAGTCATCCAAAGCCTACCAGGAAAGAGAATTCACCCTTTTTCATTATTTTATCAGAAAAATCATTGTTTAATTCAAATGTTATCCACATTGTTTCACGTGAAACTTTTTTATTTAAAAAAGTTTTCTTTTATGGTAGATCATCATGGTGCGTCCTAAAATCATAAGTGTGTCCAATCAAAAAGGCGGAGTCGGGAAGACCACCACATCCATAAATCTCGGTTCTTCTCTGGCGTTGCTCGGAAAACGAACCCTGCTGATCGATCTTGATCCCCAGGCAAATGCAACCACGGGTCTTGGTTACAACCCAGACTCTTTTTCTTCTCATGTATATCACGTGATGATCGGTCAGAAGGATGCCGATTCCGTGATCCAGGAGACAAAGCTCCGGAACTTTTTCATCATGTCGAGTCATGCCGATCTTGTGGGTGTCGAGGTAGAGTTGATGGACGCTCCCTTCCGTGAGCGCATCCTTTCCCGCTCCCTTGCCGGGATGACGCATACTTTCGATTTCATCGTGATCGACTGCCCCCCCTCTCTCGGGCTCCTCACCCTCAACGCCCTCACTGCTGCTCACTCTCTCCTGGTGCCTGTTCAGTGCGAGTATTATGCCCTGGAAGGTCTCAAGAGCCTCATGAACACCTTCCGGCTCGTGAAAAAAAGGCTGAACCCGAGTCTGAGCATCGAGGGTTTCCTTCTCACCATGTTTGACTCGCGCACCAGGCTCAGTCATGATATCGCCGAGAACGTGAGGGTTCACTTCGATTCCCAGGTGTTTCGCACCATCATTCCGAGGAATATCCGCTTGTGCGAGGCCCCGAGTTTCGGTGTCCCGATCTGTCTGTACGATATTTCTTCGAAAGGGGCTCAGCATTATCTGATGCTGGCAAAAGAAATCCTCGAAATGGAGGCTGATCATGAAACCTAAATCCCGGTTAGGAAGAGGTATCGACGCCATCTTTGCTGACAGTGTTCATGAAGACGGTGTCCAGGTTATCGATATACCGGTTGATGAGATTTATCCAAATCCTGTTCAGCCGAGAAAATCCTTTGACGAGAAGACCATTGCCGAGCTTGCCGCATCCATCAAGAGCCATGGGCTCATTTCTCCCATCCTGGTCCGGAGAACAAATACCCGCTATGAGATCATAGCCGGTGAAAGAAGGTATCAGGCATGCAAGCTCGCCGGCATCCAGAAGATACCTTCCATTGTAAGGGACATTCCCGATGCCGAGGCATTCAAGATATCACTCATCGAAAACCTTCAGCGCGAAGACCTGAACCCCATGGAAGAGTCCGAGGCATACTATACACTGAAAGAACAGTTTGGCCTGACCCATCAGGAGATCGCCGATGCCGTTATCAAGGACCGTTCGACCGTAACAAATTCCATGCGTTTGATCCATCTGCCCGAGGAGGTGAAGCAGGCCTTGCGAGAAGGCATGATCACAACCGGTCATGCCCGGGCAATTCTGATGGTGGAGGGCGGGACCGGTCAGATTTCTCTCCTGAACCGTATCGTCAGCCAGTCATTGAACGTCAGGGAGGCCGAGCACCATGCCTCTGGTATAGATACCAGGAACAAGAAAAAAGGGGCGAAAAAGGCCGATCCCTATTTTGATCACCTCTCCACCCTTCTTTCCGAGAAGCTCTCGGCAAAGGTTATTTGTGATTGGAAAAAACGCAGAGGAAAAATCGTGATCAATGTTTCCTCTCGAGATGAGCTTTCCCGCATCGTTGCAGCGATTTGTGAACAAGAGGCGCCGATCTGATGCAATGGTTTGCAGACATATCGACAGGTGCAGGGCAGACAGGGTGTATGTCGATAAGTTTTAGACCTTGTTTTGGAGTGAAATATTCTTGTAATAACAGTGCATTGATTGACATATGAACATCTTGACACCGTATAATATTTTTTACTATTACATAGGGAGAATAAAAAATGAAATGTAAGATTCAAAAAACCCTCCTTCAGAACATGTTGGCAAAGGTGCAGGGGTTCACAGAAAAAAAATCGACTCTGCCGATCTTGAGCCATATTCTTCTTGAGATATCGGGAGATTCGCTTCAGGTGAAGGCAACCGACCTCCATACCTCCATCCGGGTGAATTCCCCATGCGAGGTTATTCAGGCAGGAGCCTGCGCTATCAATGGCAAAAGCTTTTACGACATCATCCGTGAGCTTCCCGAACAAATGGTTGAGTTCTGGGTCGATAACGGATCTCAAGCTCATATCATGGTAGAAAAAAACCGGATCAAGATGAACGTGATGGACGCTCAAGAGTATCCCATGATCGAGTTCACGGACATGGATCACGGGTACTCAGTCGATCTCTCCGTCATGAAGCCCATGATCGAGAGGACAATTTTCTCCATCCCTTCGTCATCAGAGAGCGACAGCAAGTATACCCTCGGGGGCGCCCTGCTCACCTCCGGCATAGATGAAACCGGCAAGGGATTCATCGAAATGGTTTCCACCGATACCCGGAGGCTCTCGGTCGTACGCTTCTACACCGGAGAACACATCAATATGGGCAGCGGGATCATCGTTCCCAGGAAAGGTCTGCAGGAACTCAAGCGGCTCATGGACAATAAAGAGGATGATTCGCGGGTTCTCCTCACAAAGGACTCAATCTTTTATATTTCCTCGGACACCATGGCTACCGTTCGCCTCATCGATGGTAAGTTTCCGGATTATCAGAGCGTTGTGTCACCTGAGGCCTTTCCCGTTACGACCAGGATAAATGCCCAGGAACTGCATTCCGTCCTCAAGGTGTGCGCCGCCATGGTTTCTGATATATCCAACTGCGTCCGGTTTTCCTTTCACAAAGACCAGACAGTTGTCTTTGCAAGCAACCCTGACCAGGGAGAGGTGGAAACCCCCATTCCTTCCGATCATCAGGGAGAGGAGCTCGATATCAATTTCAACCCCCGGTATTTCATGGACTGTCTCTCGTTCATCGAGGGAGAAACCGAGATCCACCTAAAGGGCTCTCAGGGCCCGTGCATGATCACTGATAGCGGAATAATCGAAAGCAAGTGGGTCATTATGCCCATGCGTTTTTAGAAAGAACAGGAAAGAGAGGAATGAAAAAAAATTCGGTTGAAGGCTATACAGCAAAGGATATCAAAGTTCTGGGCGGTTTCGAAGCGGTCAGGCTTCGGCCGGCCATGTACATTGGATCGACCTCGGGCCAGGGATTGCATCATCTCGTGTTCGAGGTTGTGGACAACAGCATTGACGAGGCCACAGCAGGGTACTGCGACAACATCAAGGTGACTATCCATATGGATGAGAGCATCACGGTATCCGACAATGGAAGAGGCGTGCCCGTCGATATCCATCAGGATACCGGGAGGCCCGCGGTCGAGGTCGTCATGACCACCCTGCACGCCGGAGGCAAGTTCGATAATTCCATCTACAAGGTATCCGGGGGCCTGCACGGCGTTGGTGTTTCCGTTGTCAATGCGCTTTCCGAAAGATTGGATATCGAGATATATCGCAACGGCTACGTTTATAATCAGACCTATGAACAGGGCGTTCCCGTGACCGATCTCATCAAGAAGGAAAAGACCGAACGCTCCGGCACCACGGTCCATTTCAAACCCGACCCCGACATCTTCGAGGTGACGACATACGAGTTCGATATCCTGGCAAACCGCTTGCGTGAGATGGCCTTTCTCAACAAGGGCTTGCGGATTGAGCTCGAGGATGAACGGACCGACACGACAGAGGTCTTTCATTTCAACGAGGGCCTTGTTGACTTTGTGAAATACCTCAACGCGAAGAAAAAGCCCATTCACACTCCCATCTACTTCAGGAAAACCAAGGGCGATGTGGTGGTCGAATGCGTGCTCCAGTACAACACCTCGTATTCCGAGAGCGTGTTTTCCTTTGCGAACAACATCAACACCCACGACGGCGGGACCCATGTGGTGGGCTTTCGCAAGGCGCTGACAAGGACGATCAACGCGTACGGCAAGGATAAGGGCGTTCTGAAGAATTCCAAGGTCACGATCCAGGGAGATGACACCAAGGAGGGCTTGTGCGCCGTGATCTCCATACTCCTTCCTCGGCCCCAGTTTGAAGGACAGACCAAGGCAAAGCTCGGCAACTCGGAGATTACCGGCATCACCGAGAGCGCCACGAACGATGCCGTGAGCCAGTATTTCAACGAAAACCCCAATGACGCGGCCATCATCATTAAGAAGATCATCGACAGCGCGCAGGCGCGCGAAGCAGCCAGAAAGGCCCGGGAGCTCACGAGGAGAAAATCCGCGTTTGAAAGCACCATCCTTCCTGGAAAGCTCGCCGACTGCCAGGAGAAAGACCCGGCGCTTTGCGAGGTCTTCATCGTTGAGGGAGACTCAGCCGGAGGCAGCGCCAAGCAGGGTCGCGACAGGAAGAATCAGGCGATTCTCCCTTTGAGAGGGAAGATCCTCAACGTGGAAAAGGCCCGGGTCGACAAGATGCTCTCCAACCAAGAGATCAAGACGCTCGTGACTGCTCTGGGCACTGGAATCGGATCGGATCACTTTGACATCTCCAAGCTCCGGTACCACAAAATCATCATCATGACGGATGCCGACGTCGACGGTGCGCACATCAGGACGCTGCTGCTCACCTTTTTCTTCCGTCAGATGCCGGAGATCATCGAGCGGGGCCATCTCTACATTGCCCAGCCTCCCCTGTTCAAGATCGCCAAGGGAAAGAAGATCTGGTATCTTCTCAACGAAGAGCTGATGGATGATTTTCTCCTAAAAAACGCGGTCAAGGATCTCGTGCTCAAGGGTGAGGCGGAAATAACCGGCTCCGAGCTCTCCCGGTACATCAAGCTCATCAACAGGCGGAAAAACATCCTCAACAACTACGGGCACCGGAATATGGACGAGCGGATCGTCCAGTCATCTTCTTATCTCGATCCGGAGCTGTTCAAGGATGTTTTCAATGCTGGGGAAATCAATGAGGAGATCAATCAGGTCATCAGGGAATGGTTCCCCAATCTCGGCCCGTTCACCATGGATGTCCTCGATGACCGGGTGATTTTCTATACGGTGAAGAACGGCTTGCGCAAGGAGACGATCATCGATCAGAAGCTCTTTGAGACCAAGGGCTTTGAGGAGCTCCAGAAGATCCACTCGCAGCTCCAGAAGATCGGTCGCCCGCCCTTTACGGTCGCCTCCAACAACACCGCCTTCGAGGTGCCCAACCTCTGCGATGCAGCGCAGAAGATTTTCGATGAAGCCAGAAAGGGTTTCTCGCTGCAGCGGTACAAGGGGCTCGGCGAGATGAATCCCGACCAGCTCTGGGATACGACCATGGACCCGGAAAGGCGGTCTCTGCTCAAGGTGAACATCGAGGATGCCGTGGAAACCGATCAGATCTTCACCACCCTGATGGGTGACGACGTGGTGCCGCGCAGAGAGTTTATCGAAAGGAACGCCCTGAGGGTAACCAACCTGGATATCTGATATACATTCATACGACAAGGAATATTCATGAAGACAGATTCAGTAGCAATAGATCAGGAAATGAGGCGCTCATACCTGGATTATTCCATGAGCGTCATTATCGGGCGGGCCATCCCGGATGTGAGGGACGGCCTCAAGCCTGTCCACCGAAGGGTATTGTTCGCCATGAGCGAGCTTTCCAATACCTATAACCGGCCATACAAGAAATCAGCGAGAATCGTGGGAGACGTCATTGGTAAATACCATCCCCACGGTGATTCCGCGGTGTACGATACCATTGTCCGCATGGCCCAGGATTTCTCCATGCGCTATCCCCTGGTGGACGGCCAAGGCAACTTCGGGTCCATTGACGGCGATCCACCGGCTGCTATGCGATATACCGAGATCCGGATGGAGCGCCTTGCCGAGGAAATGCTCTCGGATATCGAAAAAGAAACCGTGAACATGCACCCGAATTACGATGAATCCCTGCTTGAGCCGGACGTCCTTCCCACCCGGATACCGGCTTTGCTGCTGAACGGTTCATCGGGAATCGCCGTCGGAATGGCTACGAGCATCCCTCCGCACAACAGTGACGAGACCATAGCCGCCCTGATTTCTCTGATTGATTCACCGGAAATCGGGCTTGCGGATATCATGAAGATCATCCCCGGCCCGGACTTCCCCACCGGAGGGATCATCTTTTCCAACGGCGAGATCGAGAAGGCCTATGCAACGGGCCGGGGAATCATCACAATACGCGGGAAGGTCGATATCGAGCGGGACAGCAACCGCGAGAAGATCATCATCACCGAGCTTCCCTATACGGTGAACAAGGCGGATCTGGTTGAAAGGATCGCGATCTTGGCCCAGGACAAGAAGATCGACGGCATCTCCAATATCCGCGACGAGTCCGACAAGGACGGCATGCGCGTGGTGATCGATCTGAAACGGGGAGCCCAACCCGAGGTGGTCGAAAAGCAGCTCTACAAGCTCACCAACCTCCAGAACTCATTTTCCATGAATATGCTCGCCATCCATAACGGAAGGCCCAAGGTGATGGGCATCAAGGAGCTGCTCCAGGCGTTCCTCGATTTCCGCGAGGAAGTCGTCACCCGCAGGAGCATCTTCGAGCTGGGCAAGGCCAGGGCACGGGTTCACATCCTCGAAGGATTGCTCAAGGCCCTGGACAATATCGATGAGGTGGTGGCCATCATCAAGGCTTCGTCCACCCCGCAGGTTGCCAGGGACAACCTCATGCAGCGGTTCGAGCTGAGCGAGATCCAGGCGCAGGCCATTCTCGATATGAGACTCCAAAGGCTCACCGGACTCGAGCGCGACAAGATAACCGATGAATATCAAAGGCTTATGGAAGAAATTGCTCGTCTTGAAAAAATTCTCGCCGACCGGGAAGAGCTGCTCAATGTCATCAGGAGCGAGCTCATCGAGATCAAGGAAAAGTATGCCGACGAGCGCAGATCACTCATCGTCCGCGGTTCCGCAGGAGGATTCAATATCGAAGAGCTGATTCCCGACGAGCAGATGGTCGTCACCATGACGAGAAAGGGATATATCAAGCGCACCGAGCTCACCAAGTACCGGACCCAGAAGCGGGGTGGAGTGGGCATACGGGCCGGGGCCGCCACGGAGGACGACTTTATCGAGCATATTTTTGTTGCCTCCAATCATACCTCGATCCTCTATTTCACCAATACCGGCAGGGTGTATCACACCAAGGTCTATGAGGTTCCCGAACGCGACAGGGCCCTGAAGGGGGTACCCATCGTCAATATCCGGCCCCTGCAGAAAGAGGAGCGGATCTGTGCCATCCTGGTGGCGTCTGATCTCACGGCCGACGCAAGGGTGATGATGGTCACCGCAAAGGCGTATACCAAACGAGTCATGCTCCGAGACTTTGCGAACATCATCAAAAACGGCATCATCGCCTGCACCCTGGAGCCCGGGGACAAAGTGATATCCGCCCGTCTCACCAGCGGCAATGACGACATCATCGTTGCCTCGGGCCATGGCAAGGCCATTATCTTCTCCGAAGATCAGGTCAGGGTCATGGGAAGGCAGGCCCAGGGCGTGAGAGCCATTCGTCTGGACGAGGGCGATCTGGTGGTCGGGATGGACGTCATCACCTCACCCGAGGACTACGTGATCAACCTCACGGAGTTCGGCTATGGCAAGAAGACCCCGGTGAACAGGTATCCTGTCCAGAAACGGGCCGGCAAAGGCGTGCTGACGGTGCATATCACGAAAAAGACGGGCAATCTGGTGGGGATCAGGGTGGTTCAGAGAACCGACGAGCTCATGATCATCTCCACATCCGGACAGATCATCCGGATGCCGGTGTCCCAGATACGCACAACCTCGACGCGCTCTGCGCAGGGGGTGCGCGCCATCAGGATGAAGGAAAACGAAAAGATCATTGACTTCACCAGAAACGTGGGCGAGGAGGCCTGAGCAGAGCAATCACCATCATTGGCAAAACCCTTTCTCTGCAGATGAACCACGCCGTTCCTTGGGGTCGGATTGCGAGCGTCTGCCGCCGTAGAACTAGATGATTCCCTTGAGGAACTCCACCGCGTTCTCGAAGATGACCATGCCCTCCCCTTTTTCGGGAAGCTCTTTCAGGCGGGTCCATGCGGGATGGTTCGTTGGGTGATTGAACGCCTCTGGATGCGGCATGAGCCCGAAGATGCGGCCGGAGGGGTCGCAGATACCGGCTATCGCGTCTATGGAGCCGTTTGGGTTTGCAGGGTAATCCATGGTAGGCATATACGAATCGTCCGCATACTTCAGGACCGCAAGACGGCTGTTTCTGATCTCGCCGAGCGTGGCGTCGCTGTCGCAGACGAACTTTCCCTCACCGTGGCGCACAGGCAAAAAGATCCGGTCGAGGCCGCGGGTGAAGATGCACGGGCTCTGAGGATCCACGGCAAGCCTGACCCAGCGGTCTTCGAACTTGGCCGAATCGTTGAACGAGAGGGAAACGCGGCGCTTTCCCACCGGGTTCCCGGGAAGAAGTCCGGATTTCACCAGGGCCTGAAATCCGTTGCATACCCCGAGAATGATCATCCCTCGATCGATAAAGTCTCGGATTTCCTCGAAAAGGGTCCTACCGGATGTCTGAATCCTGGCATACTTCAACCTCACGCTTTCCACCTGGGCGGAGCCCAGATCGTCACCATCGAGGAAACCGCCCGGCAGATTCAGGAAATGATAGTCGGCCAGGCGGGTAGAGCCGTTCAGAACATCGCTTATGTGAACCACATCGCTCAGTGCCCCGGCCCGACTGCATGCATAAGACATCTCCATCTCGCAGTTTGTGCCGAAGCCCGTGATAACCAGCGCCTTGATCTGTGCCATGTCAGAAGTCCAGAGGGGCTTTCCATGACCGCTTCAGCGATGCGAGATCGCGGTCGATGAGCCGCCCGTTGTCGAGTGATCTGATGATAAGTCTCTGCTCCGGTATTACCCTGCCGATCCGGCGTGCATCGCCGGCAAAAATCGAGTCGAATTCCTGGGCCCTTTCAGGGGAGACCGAAACGAGAATCCTGCTCTGAGATTCAGAATACAGGACCTCGGTGTCATTCATGCCGGGCTCGCAGGCGACTTCCTTCAGATCGATTTCCACGCCCAGATTACCTGAAAAAGCCGATTCGGCCAGCGCCACGGCCAGCCCGCCGTCGGAGAGATCATGGGCCGAAGCGACGAGCGAACCGCAGATGGCCTTATGGAGATTTCGGTATCTCGCACGAGCGGTTTCGGCATCGACCTTTGGCACGGATGACCCGATGATTCCGCAGGATGCGAAATATTCGCTTCCGCCGAGCTCATGTCTGGTTGCGCCGAGCAGGTATACGAGATGGCCAGCGCTCTTGAAGTCCATGGTGAGGGCCTTCTTCACCTCAGGGATGGTGCCGATCACGGAGATGAGGATGGTCGGAGGAATGGATATCTTGATCCCCGGGCCGATGTAGTCGTTTTTCATGCTGTCCTTGCCTGAGATCAGGGGGCAGGAAAATGCGACCGCGTAGTCGTAGAGGGCCTTGTTCGCGCGGACCAGCTGTGCGAGCTTGTGTTCGCCGTCCGGGTTGCGCTCGCTCCTGACCGGGTCGCACCAGCAGAAATTGTCGAGACAGGCCCAGTGGTCAGGGTCGCCGCCCACGCACACATAGTTTCTCAGGGCCTCGTCAAGGGCACAGGCAGTCATGTGGTAGGTATCTATGTCTGAATACCGGGGAACGATGCCGTTGGAAACGACCACTCCCTTCGAGAGCCCCAGGATCGGACGGACAACGGCTGCGTCGGAGGGACCGTCCGCATAGCGGCCGACCAGCGGCTTGATGATAGAGCCGCCCTGCACCTCATGATCATATTGCCGGACCACGTATTCCTTGGAACAGATATTGAGCCGGGAGAGCATTTCCAAGAGCTTGGCGTTCTGATCCTCGGGAACGGGGGTAAGCGGATCCGGCTCGATCTTCGGCTCCCACCCGGCGAAGAGATGCATCCGGGGGACCCCGTTATGCAGGAATTCGAGCGGCAGGTATGCCACGGTCTTCCTTTCATAGGTGCACTGGAAGTATCCCGAATCGGTGAAGGAACCGATGACCGTTGATTCCACGTCCATCTGAGCGGAGAGATCGAGAAAGGCATCGATGTTCTCGGGTGCGATCGCAAGCGTCATGCGTTCTTGGGCCTCGGAAAGAAGGATCTCCCACGGATCCAGGCCCGGGTATTTCAGGGGAGGCTTGTCCAGTTCGATAAGGCAGCCCCCGCTCAATTGTGACATCTCGCCCACCGAAGAGGAGAGGCCCCCTGCCCCATTGTCGGTAATTGCGCGGTACAGCCCGAGGTCCCGGGCCCGCAGGAGAAAGTCGGTGAGCTTCTTCTGGGTGATGGGGTCGCCGATCTGGACGGCCGAGGTGGGCGATTCTTCGTGGAACTCCTCGGAAGAGAAGGTCGCGCCGTGAATGCCGTCCTTGCCGATCCTGCCGCCCGACATGACGATGAGGTCGCCCGGCCTGATGTCCTTGATATGGGAAGGTACGCCTGCGACCTGTACGGGCATGATTCCGGCCGTTCCGCAGTATACCAGGGGCTTTCCGAGATAGCGGTCGTCGAAGACGATGCAGCCGTTTACCGTTGGTATCCCGGACTTGTTTCCTCCGTGTTCCACGCCCTCCCGGACCCCCTCGAAGATCCTGACCGGGTGGAGGATCTTGGGCGGGAGAGCTTTTGCATAGGCAGGATCTGCAAAACAAAAGACATCGGTATTGAAGATGAGCTTCGCGCCGATGCCCGTGCCGAAGGGATCGCGGTTCACGCCCACGATCCCGGTGAGCGCGCCGCCGTAGGGATCAAGGGCGGAAGGCGAATTGTGCGTCTCAACCTTGAACACGAGGTGATGATCGTCCGTGAAGCGGATCACACCCGCATTGTCGGTGAACACGCTCACGCAGATGTCCTTTTCTCCGGCACTGGCCCGGATGTCTCGGGTTGCGCCCTGGATATAGGTCTTGAAGAGAGAGGAAATGCGCTCCCTCTTCCCGTTTTCCTGATAGTCGATCTCGGCATTGAATATCTTGTGCTTACAGTGCTCCGACCAGGTCTGTGCGAGGCTCTCGAGCTCCACGTCCGTGAGCTTTTCACCCAGGCCCATCTGAGCGCGTATCCGCCTTACTTCCGGATCGGCTATGAACGAGGCTATCGTCTTCATCTCTTCGAGATTGAGCGCCAGGGTCTTTTCTCGTGAGAGCTTGATGAGCCCCTGATCGTCGAGATCGAGCGATACCTCATGAACCGCCGGAACATGATTCAGCGAGACGACCGGTATGTGCGGCCTGACCCCGAGGATCTCGTGCGGGCCCAGGACCCGGACATCCTGAATCAGCGAGTTTGCAAGACAGTCTGCCGCGATCTTCTCGGCCTGGTCCCGGCTTAAGTTTCCCGAAAGAAGATATGCCCGTCCGGAATACACGGGATAATGCCGGGAGGTAATGAGATGCAGGGCATACGAAGCGCTCCGGCCCACATTGTCGGTGACACCGGGCTTGTAACCCACCTCGATGTACCAGGCGAACTCCCGGGTAAACGGGGCGTTGAGAGCGATGTCCTGGATCACGGGATCACAGAATGCATCGCTTATCCATGCATTGTCGAGATCCTCCCCGTCCACGGTATAGACGTCGATACAGCGGACCGCGATATTTTTGTCGAGAGCCGGAAAAGCACGCAGGATTTGTTTTTTCGAACGCTCCCCACGAGCATCAAAGAGGCCGGGCTTCAGGCCGACCTCGATTCTATAGGGCATATCCTCTACCCCTTTTCTTCAAGATACACGGTTGCGTGCCCTTCGATACTCTCTCTTTCGGATTTGCATTTCACGCATAAAACAGCAAACGGCATGGCCTTGAGGCGGCCCACCGGAATATTCTCTCCGCAGTCCTCACAGAAACCGTATTCACCCCTTTCCATTCGGGCCAGGGCATTCTCTATCTGCTCGAGCTTCTGCCTCTCCCGGGTGCTGAGCAGGAGATTGAACTCACGGGACTGCTCAAGATCCGCGTCATCAAAGATGTCGCCGATTTCTCTCTGATCGGAGAGGTCATTCGATTTGATCCTCTCTTCCAGGTTCTTGAGGATCTCGTGCTTCATTTCCGCCAAGATCTCCTTAATCTCGAGGAGCTCATTTTTTCTCAGCATTCTATCCTCCGTTTCGCTTAGGAAGTAGGGTACTTATACTGATAAATCTCAAGCTGTCAACAGAAAATGCTTATCATAGAAGATATTGGCTGCTGCAGCATGTACAAGCATTTTTCGGAGTTTTTAGATGTTCTATCCCGCAAAAGGGATTCTCCGGCATTACCACGAGGGACGGAAAATCTCGCACTCTACATACTCCCCCTCCTTAAGTGTTTCGTTCCCCTGGGGAACGATCATGTAGCAGTTTCCCCTGGCCATGGAAGACAGAATACCCGAGCCCTGCGGCCCGGTGGGCGAAGCGCACAGCTCGTCGCCGCATCTCTTTAAGATACCCCGGACATACTGTGGACGGTCACTGGAGCCACGTATCTCTTCCGTGAGCCTGGCACGGACCCTTGGCAGAGTGAGGGTGAGGGCGCCCATGAACTTCAGGATGGCGGGACGGGCGAACAGATCGAATGAGAGCATGGTAGATACGGGGTTTCCGGGCAGCCCGATGGCGGGGATGTTGTTGATGACACCGAAAGCAAGCGGCCTGCCCGGCTTCACCCGCACCTTCCAGAACTCCATGGAGTTGCCGCTCTCGGTCATGACATCGCGTACCACATCGTAATCGCCCATGGATACCCCTCCGGATGTCAGGATGAGATCCGCCCGTGATGCCCGGGCGAACTTGCCCCTGAGATCGGCCGCAGTATCCCTGGCAATCCCGAGGTATAAAGGTACCGCCCCGAGCTGCCTCACCCGGGAGATGAGGGACCATGAGTTGGACGACGGGATCTTGCCCTCGGCGAGTTCCTCATCGAGATCCGCCACCTCGTCCCCGGTTGCGATGATCGCCACCACAGGCCTCTGCCGGCAGAACACCATCCTGCGCCTGAGAGAGGCAAGAACGCCGATCTCGGGCGCCTCCAGCAGGGTCCCCTTCTCCAGGATCATCTCGCCTGTACGGATATCTTCTCCCGCGAAACGGATATGGTCGTGCTTCCGGGGAAGGGTGCGGATGACGACCGAACCCTCAAACTCCTGAGAGTCTTCCCGCTTGACCACGGCGTCCGCGCCCGGCGGCACCGGCGCTCCGGTCATGATTTTCACCGCACGGCCTTTGTCGAGAGGCCCTTTAGGCAGGCTGCCGGCAGGGATTTCATAGGAGATATCCAGGCGCACCCCCTCCTTTGGGACATCCTGGACGCGAACCGCATAGCCGTCCATGGCAGAATTGTCCCAGGGCGGGATATCCGTCGCAGAAACGATATCCTCGGCCAAATATCTGCCCAGGGCCTGATCGAGGGGGATTTTTTCCGCGGGAAGGGGCGTAATCCGGCCTACGATGATTCCACGGGCTTGTTCTACAGTGATCATGCTCCGGTCCCTTTAGATTTTGATGATGAGGTATCCTAATGGCCCATGCCCTGAAAGTCAAGATTCGATCGACTTGGGTCGATAGAGAGCAATTATGGAACACACCGATATCCTTGCCCCACTGGACATCGAGCTGCAGAAGGTGCGCTCGCTGGGGGGGAGCATGTCCATCGTGGTCATCCCCCGGCGGTATGCAGACAAGGCCCTGGGCTGCAAGAGGGCCGTTGACACTGCGGTGAGCATGAAAGACTACCTCGTGATTGGGCTTTTCAACACGCAGGCCAGCGAGGCATCCACCCGATTTCTCTCTCTTCCCAAGGGCATCGCCGTGTATCCCCAGGACGGCCATGAGATCGAGGCCCTGTTCTTCGAGGCAATGGATCGGCTCCGCTTCATGGGATCCACCCCCTGGGTGAAGCGATTGTGGGATTCCATCAAGGACGCTCGGAGCAGCGGGATCAGGGATGATCCTGAAAGCAGGTTCATCTCATCCACGTTCTATCAATTCCTGGCCTTCCTTGCAAGCCACCCCAACGAAATGAGGTACCTTCTCGGAGAATCGGACAATCCCGAGCTCTCCTGGGTGAGGGACTACATCCCCTATGGTCACTGGAACTCAGGCGATAGCCGCGAGAGTGTCAGCGAGGCTGAAATCACGGCCCTGTTTCAGTCGTGGCGCTATCAGGAAAAGATGGAGGCAAAGAGCGAAAAGGGAAAGAACACGCTCAGAAGGTTCCGGAACATCGAGAACCTCTTCACCCTGCCGTCCATATCCCAGGAGATCATTGGTCTTGCAGGGGATTCATTGCTGGCGGCCTCGAAGATGGCGGGAATCATCGAGAAAGATCCCGTGCTGACCTCCCGTATTCTGAAGGTGGTAAATTCGGCTTTCTACGGGTTTCACCGGCAGATCGACTCTGTCGAGCAGGCCGTGGTCATCCTGGGCAATGACGAGGTGATCAACCTGGCCTTTTCCATTGCGATCCACAAGATCCTCGAAACCATTTCTCCTGAAGTCGCGAAACGGCTCTGGGAGCACAGCCTGGTAGTGGCGCATCTTTCCCAATGGCTGGGGCCCCACCTGGGTTATTCCAACAAGCAGCGCCTGTATACGGTGGGGCTGCTGCACGATCTGGGCAAGATCGTGTTTCTGCAGCGGGGCCATTTCATTGGCGGATTCACCGGGCCTGCCTCGCTGGAAGACCTGGCCGACGAGGAAATAGATTCGGGCATATCCCACGCCGAGATGGGGGGATACATCGCCGAGCGGTGGAACCTGCCCGAGGCGATCGTCGACGGCCTCATGAGCCACCATCTTCCCTCCAGGGCACGGGACATGTCGCTCGCTGTCACAGTGCATCTCGCCGATGTCCTGGCGCATTGCGGAAGCATTGATCCGGCAAAGGTCAACAGTGCTGCGGTGAGCTACCTCTCCGAGCGGAAGGAGCCTGCCATATCACAGGACGAGCTCTCCCAGACAGCAGGAGATATCGTGCAGCGGGTCAAGACGATACTGGAAACGTGAATATGATCAACCCGGATATCGAAACCGTTCTCAAAGAGCGCATCGTATCCCTGGAAGAGGGATACGAACAGAAGATCGCGGAGCTCTCCCTGCTCAAGGAGCTGGGAGACGCGCTCAAGGGAGCCAGTCTCGCTCACTGGAACCAGCTCTTTATCGGACAGCTCGATATCATCAAGCAGGCAACAGGCATCTTCAGTGTCTCGGTGATGCTCCTGGATGAAGATACCCAGCAGCTCTATGTGGTCAGCGCCTCCATGCGGAGCGATTCACCCAAAAGGCCCCCCATTCTGCTGAAAAAGGGAGAAGGGGTGGCGGGGAAGGTGCTGGAAACCGGCCGGACCCTTTATATCCCGGATGTCACCAAGGACCCGAATTTTTCCAACCGGGGCACGAACCAGAAGGGGTCGCTCGCCTGCGTGCCGATCATCTCCGAGGGAAGCTGCATCGGGGTAATCAATTTCCGCGACAATGTGGCCAGCTCATTCGGACCCAACGATCTGCGGTTTTTTGAGCTCATTGCCGACCAGCTCTCCATTACGGCATCCCTGGTGAGGACGTATCAAGACCTGCTCGATCTTGAGAAGAAGCGGATGAACCTGGGCAGATATTTCTCGCCGGGCCTGGCGGAGCGCCTGGTGGCGGATGAGCGCATGACCGGGCTGGGCGGACAGAGAAAAATGGTGAGCATCGTGTTCGCCGACATCACGGGATTTACCTCGCTGGTGGAGAAACACACGGTGGAGGACGTGGTGGAGGTCCTGAACCGGTTTTTTGCCACCGTGGTGCCCATCATATTCAAGCATGGGGGCATGCTCGACAAGTTTCTGGGAGACGGTGTCATGGCCGTTTTCGGGATTCCCGACCCGGACGCCCGCGATCCGGTGCGGGCAATCGCGTGCGCGGTGGACATCCAGCTGGAAATGAAGGCCCTGAAAAAGAAACTTCAGAGCGATGGTCTTTTCCCCATCGATATCGGTGTGGGGATTGCCACCGGCATTGTTCTGGCAGGGAACATCGGAACGAAGAACCAGATGAACTACACCGTGATAGGTGAGCCGGTGAATCTCGCCCAGAGGCTCGAATCCGTGAGCATGCCGGGAGAGATCATCGTCTCCAGCATCACCAGAGAGATGGTTCCCGAGGGATCCGAGATCTTGTCGGGCTTCGAGCCCATGGGAACGATCCGTGTCAAAGGCATCAAGCGGGATGTAAACCCCATGAAGGTCATCTATCACGACAAGAACCCTCTTCCGCAGGAGGATTCACGATAGCCGGCGCCCGGCAGCCTGCCGGAAGCGGCTTCCCGCACCCGTGTGAAAGCTGCGAATACCATCTCATGCCGGTGCTGTCCAGGCAGCCTGTCCGGAAGATTAAAAATGAACCGTCATTCAGAATTGCCTTGACACCAGTCTTCTTGGGGTAGTATATTATGTTATTACTCAAAACAGTTTGAAATGGTCGGATCGTTAGGCTGTCCACAGTCTCTACAGGTATAATGGCAAGGTGACGCAATATCCTAAGAAGGAGGGTAATATGGATTTAAGAGATGCCTATTTTGTAGACGGCGTACGTACCTGGTTCGGCAAGGCAAGGCCCGATGGGTTTTACTGGACCACTCGCGCCGATGACATGGTGAGCAAGATCATGAGGGAGCTCATCAGGAGAAACCCCAAAGTGTCCTGGGACGAGGTGGACGACAACATCTGGGGTGCAACCACGCAGGTGGGTGATCAGGGGACCACCATGGGCCGCACCACGGTTTTCACCGGAGGCCTTTCCGACAAGGTGGCCGGCTTCTCCGTTGACAGGATGTGCGCGGGCGGGATGACCTGTCAGGCGATAGGCGCTTCGTTCATCAAGACCAACTCAGCCGACATCATCATCGCGGGCGGTGTGGAGCACATGGCGCATCACCCCATGGGCGCCGGGGCAGACCCCAACCCCAGGATCGTTACCGAGAAGATGGTGGATCCCAAGTACTTCAACATGGGCGTCACCGCCGAGAAGCTGCATGACTGGATGCCTGAGCAGGGCGAGCAGCCCGTGAGCAAGGAGGAGGCGGACCGGTATGCCCTCCGGGTGACGGAAAGGTATTTCGAGAACCTGGACAAGGGATACTACGACAAGCACTGCGTGAACATGGCCGTGTTCACCCCCAACGGCTGGGTCGTGGCCGACAAGGACGAGCAGGCCCGCAGGGGTGCGACCATCGAGGGCATGAGAAATCTGAAGACCCCCTTCAAAAAGGCGGGCAGGGTCACGGCGGGCAATTCCTCGGGGCTCAACGACGGCGCCTGTGTGTCTCTCCTCATGTCTGGAGCCAAGTGCAAAGAGCTCGGTATCAAACCCAAGATGCGCTACATCGGCGGTGCCTTCGTGGGCGTGGATCCGACCGTCATGGGGTGGGGTCCGGTCCCGGCGACCGAGAAAGTGCTCAAGCGCTTCGGCATGAAGTTTGACGACCTCGACATCATTGAGCTCAACGAGGCCTTTGCCGTGCAGGCGGTGGGCTTCATGAAGCATTTCGGGATGAAGCTGCCTGAAGATCCCAGGCTCAACCCCTACGGAGGCACCATTGCGGTGGGGCATCCCCTGGCGAGCTCGGGCGTGCGTCTCAGCATGCAGCTGGCCCAGGACTTCGAGATGGACCCCAAGGCGCGCTACGGCCTCACCACCATGTGCGTGGGCCTGGGCATGGGCGGATCGATCCTGTGGGAAAATGTTGTAGGCAAAGACTTTTAGGAGGTTGATGACATGGCCAAATATATCATGACATGCAAGCTGAATTTCTACGAATCAAAGAAGGCGGGCAAAATCGCCATTGTCACCATGGACAATGGGCAGAGCTATAACGTCCCCAATACCTGGGGCTTTGAGGCCTTTGAATCCCTGAACAAGGTCCTGGACATCGTGGAGAGCGATCCGGACGTGAAAGGCTGGCTCCTGGTGGGCAAGCCCTTCATCTTCAACGTGGGCGCGGACATCATGAGCGTGGATCCCGGCATGTCCCGCGACGACGCGGTGCAGATCGGCAGGATGGGCCACAGCTCGTTCAAGCGTATCATGGACCTGAAAATCCCCACCCTGGCGGCCATCAACGGCGCGGCCATGGGCGGCGGAGTGGAAGTGGGGTTGTATCACGACTACCGCACCATCTCAAAAAGCCCGGGCGGCTGCGACCACTATGCCCTGCCCGAGTGCTTCCTGGGCCTCGTGCCCGGATGGGGCGGGACCCAGCTCGTCACCAAGCTGGCAGGTCCTGAAGTCGCCATTCAGCTCATCATCACCAACCCGCTGAACATGAACGCCATGATCAACTCCAAGAAGGCCTTCGAGATGGGCCTGGCAGACCGGCTCATTGCACCGATCGAGTTCGTGGACGACTCCATCAGGCTCCTGGAGAACATCATCACGGGCGAAGAGAAGATCGAGCGCAAGAAAATCGACCCGAAGATGAGCGACGAGCTCTACAACAACACCAAGTTCGCGGTTCTTGGCAGGGTGCACTCCGGCGCCATGGCCCCCTACCGGGCCCTGGACCTCATCAAGGGCGCGGCCGACTGGTCTCTGGACGAGGGTTTCGAGCAGGAGAACCAGACCCTTGCCGACATGATCAAGTCCCGCCAGTTCCTCAGCAGCGTCTATTCCTTCGACCTCACCCAGAGAAGGGCAAAGAAGCTGCCCGGAAGACCTCCGAAAGAGGTGAAGGGCTACGGCATCAACAAGATCGGCGTCATCGGCGCCGGCCTCATGGCCTCGCAGATGGCCCTGCTCTTTGCGCAGCGCTTCCAGTGCCCCGTGATCATGAAGGACATCAAGCAGGAGTTCGTGGACAAAGGACTTGCCTATGTACGCGAGCAGCTCGGCAAGCGGGCGAAGAAGGGCAGAATGAGCGCAGCCGATGCCAGGTGGATGGGCGAAGATCTCATCACCGGCACGGTCACCTATGACGGGTTCGAAGACTGCGACTTCGTGATCGAGGCGGTGTTCGAGGAGATCGGCATCAAGCAGAAGGTCTTCGGCGAGCTCGAAGAGGTCTGCAAGCCCGAGTGCCTGTTCCTCACCAACACCTCGTCGCTCGACATCTCCGAGATGGCCAAGTTCCTCAAGGATCCGTCCCGCGTGGTGGGCTTCCATTTCTTCAACCCCATCGCGGTGCTGCCTCTGGTGGAGATCATCAAGGCCGAGAAGACCAGCGAAGTGGTACTGGCCACGGCCTTTGACATCGCCAAGCGGATCAAGAAGACCCCGGTTCTCGTAAAGAACGCACCGGCCTTCCTGGTCAACCGGATCCTGCTGGCCTGGATGGACGGCATCTTCCAGTGCATCGACGAAGGCGCCGATTTCATGCAGGTGGACAACGCCGTGGTAGACCTCGGATTCCCCATGTCGCCGTTTACCCTGGCGGGTCTCGTGGGTCCGGCAATCGCTCTGCACGTGCAGGAGACGCTCAATGCCTCGTGGCCCGAGCGGTTCCCGGTGAGCGGAGGCCTGAAGAACCTGGTGACAAAGGGCAAGAAGCAGCTGCTCACCTTCACGGATACGGGCATCGACGTGGACCCCGAGATCAAACAGGGCTGGCCCCAGGGCAGCAAGAGCTTCACTGATCAGGAGATCAAGGACCGCGTGCTCATGAGGGTGGCCCAGGAGATCGATCTCATCCTGAAAGAGGGCGTTGTGGCAAGCCCGAAGGATGTGGACACCGGCGTGATCATGGGCGCCGGCTGGCCGTTCTTCATGGGCGGCATCACTCCGTACCTCGATCAGATGGGCTATTCGGAAAAGGCCTGCGGCAGGAAGTTCCATCCCCAGGGCCTGCTCGAAAAGGAATAAGGATTCACCCATGACGAAAAAAGCGGGGAAAGGCAGTACTGGATAGCTTTTTCCCGCTTTTTTTCTCCTTGACATTATTTATCGATTCATTTAGTTCAGACTGTACCAAACTGTTGTAGTGTTTCTTCACTATTTCACAGCACTTCACTTCAAATAGCCGAAAGGATACTGATATGCATTTAGAAGACTTGAAGAAGGTTGAGCCCAAAGAACTTCTTGAAGCCGCAAACGCGCTTAATATCGAGGGCTCTGCCACCATGACCAGGCAGGAGCTGATCTTTGCCATCCTCCAGGCCCAGTCGGAAAAAGACGTCTATATTTCCGGGCAGGGCACGCTGGAGATACTCCCGGACGGGTTCGGTTTTCTGCGTTCGGCAGACTACAGCTACCTTCCCGGTCCAGACGACATATATGTATCCCCGTCCCAGATCCGCAAGTTCAATCTCAAGAACGGCGATGAGGTGCGGGGCCAGATCCGCCCGCCAAAAGACAACGAGCGGTACTTCGCCCTGCTCAAGCTGGAGACCATAAACGGCGAAGACCCCGACGAGGCCAAACACCGGGTGCCCTTCGACAACCTCACCCCGCTGTACCCCATGGAGAAGTTCACCCTGGAGACCTTGCACGACAATCTGACCGGCCGGACCCTGGACCTGCTCTCACCCATCGGCAAGGGCCAGCGGGGAATCATCGTGTCGCCTCCCAAGGCCGGGAAGACCATGATGCTCCAGAACATCGCCAACAGCATTACCTCCAACCATCCCGAGGTGGTTCTCATGGTCCTGCTCATCGACGAGCGGCCCGAAGAGGTGACCGACATGCAGCGTTCGGTCAATGGCGAGGTGGTGGCGTCCACCTTCGACGAGCCCGCTTCCCGGCACGTTCAGGTAGCCCGGATGGTGATGGAGAAGGCCAAGCGCCTGGTGGAGTATAAAAATGATGTAGTCATCCTCCTGGATTCGCTTACCAGGCTGGCCCGTGCCCACAACACCGTGTGCCCTCCTTCGGGTAAGCTGCTCTCCGGCGGGATCGACGCCAATGCCCTGCAGAAGCCGAAACGGTTTTTCGGGGCCGCCCGAAACATCGAAGAGGGCGGGAGCATCACCATCATTGCAACGGCCCTGATCGACACGGGTTCGCGCATGGACGAGGTCATCTATGAAGAATTCAAGGGGACCGGCAATATGGAGATCCATCTCGATCGGTCCATCATGGAGCGGCGGGTGTTCCCAGCGGTCGACATATCCAAGTCGGGCACGCGAAAAGAGGAGCTCCTGCTGCCCAAGGAGCAGCTCGATCGCATCTGGATCTTGAGGAAGCTTCTGAGCCCCTTAAACCCCGTAGACAGCATTGAATTTCTGCTGGACAAATTATCAAAGACGGATAATAATGCCGACTTCCTGGAGTCAATGAATAAATAGGAGTAACGGACAATGAAAAAGGATATCCATCCGGAATATCACGAAACAACGGTTACCTGCGCATGCGGCAACAGCTTCAAGACGCGTTCCACCAAAAAGGACATCAGGGTGGAAATATGCAGTGCCTGCCATCCCTTCTACACCGGGCAGCAGAGACTGACCGCCACCGCGGGCAAAGCGGAGCTGTTCAGGAGAAAATACGGAGACTACCTCAACAAGGCGGAGAAGAAGTAAGAGCACAGAACCATCAGTATGCAGGATAAAATCAAGGAGATCGAATCTCGCTACCACGAGCTCTCCGATCTCCTGGCCGATCCCACGGTCATTCAGAATCATTCCCAGTATACCGCGCTTGCACGGGAACACGCCTCGCTCGAAGAGTTCATGGGCCCCTACCTGGGCCTCAAGGAAGTCAATGAAGAGATCAGCGGGCACGAGTCCATGCTCGACGACCCGGACCCCGAGATAAAGGCCCTGGTGCGCGAGGAACTCGCCGCTTTAAAAGAAAGGAAGCGCGAGCTCGAACACACCCTGAAGACCCTCATGATCCCCAAAGACCCCCTGGACGAAAAAGACGTGATCCTGGAGATCAGGGCCGGCACCGGGGGGGAGGAGGCAGGCCTGTTCGCCGCCGACCTCTTCCGGATGTACACCCGTTATGCAGAAGAAAGGAACTGGCGGGTCGAACTCCTGAGCATCAACGAGACCGGCATCGGCGGGATCAAAGAAGTCATTGCCGCCATCACCGGCCACGGCGCTTACTCCCGCCTCAAGTACGAGAGCGGGGTGCACCGGGTGCAGCGGGTACCCGCCACCGAGGCAAGCGGCAGGATCCACACCTCGGCGGTTACGGTCGCGGTGCTGCCCGAGGCCGAGGAGGTCGATGTCCATGTCGATCCGCAGGACCTGCGCATCGACACCTACCGGTCCTCTGGAGCCGGAGGCCAGCATGTCAACAAGACCGAGTCCGCGGTAAGGATCACCCACATTCCCACCGGGATCGTGGTCTCCTGCCAGGACGAGAAGTCTCAGCACAAGAACAAGGCCAAGGCCATGCGGGTGCTCAGGTCCAGGCTCCTTCAGAAGTACCAGGAGGATCAGGCCGAGGAGATCGCATCCCAGAGAAGGCTGCAGGTGGGTACCGGCGACCGGAGCGAGCGGATCCGGACCTATAACTTTCCCCAGGGCCGGGTGACGGACCACCGGATCAACCTGACCCTGCACAAGCTTCCACAGGTCCTCGAGGGAAACATCGACGAGCTCGTGGACGAGCTTACCGCCCACTACCAGGCAGAGGCTCTGAACCATACCGGGAGCTAAAGGCGTGACATGGACCATCCGGTCGGTTCTCGCCTGGGCAAAGGGGTATCTTCAGGATAAGGGAATCGATACTCCCCGGCTGGATGCAGAAGTGCTCCTGTCCCATGCGCTTGGTAAGGAGCGGATCCAGCTCTACCTCGACATGGACAGGCCCCTTTCGCCCGATGAGCTGGCAGCCTACCGGGTTCTCCTGAAGAGGCGATCTGCGCGCGAGCCCGTAGCGTACATTCTCGGGCGCAAGGAATTCTATTCCCACACCTTCCAGGTGAACCCCGATGTCCTCATTCCCCGCAGCGAGACGGAAATCCTCGTGGAAAAGGCGGTCGATCTGGCGCCTTTGGACAGCGCGGTCTTTGAGCTGGGTGTGGGCTCGGGTGCGGTGATCATCTCCATCCTCCTGGGCAGGCCGGATCTCGTCGGATTCGGGAACGACACCAGCAGAAAAACCCTGGCAACCGCCAGGGAAAACGCGCGTATCCACGGCGTATCTCCAAGGCTCCATCTCTTCCAGGGAGCCGATTTTCGCGCCCTTTCCGAGGAGTTTTCCATCATCGTCGCAAACCCTCCCTACATCGCTCTGACAGATTCCGGCAGGCTCCCGGCCGATGTCGTGCGCTTCGAGCCCAAGGGGGCCCTTTTTGCTGGCAATGACGGTCTTGATGTAATAAGAGAAATTCTGGCTGCGGTGCACAGGCACCTGGCGCCGGGCGGAAAGCTCATTCTGGAAACAGGATATGGCCAGAGGCATGAGGTGGAGCGGATGATACGGAAAAACAGGAAACTCGCGCAGCTCCAGTGGATCAGGGACCTGTCCGGGATCGACCGGGCCGTGATCGTGGAGAGGATCAGTGGATAAGTTCATCATCTGCGGCGGCACACCCTTACAGGGAGAGGTGAGCGTCTCGGGATCAAAGAATGCGTCGCTGCCCGTCATGTGCTCTTCTATCCTGGCGGATGGGCCCTGCACGTATACCAACGTGCCGAAGCTCCGAGACATCAAGACCATGAGCGATGTTCTCTCCACCCTGGGGATGAAGGTGCAGAGAACCGGTGACGATACCGTCGAGATCGATCCGGCGGGGATCCGTTCGTGCGAGGCCCCGTACGACCTTGTCAAGAGCATGAGGGCCTCCATTCTGGTCCTCGGGCCGCTCCTGGCAAAATTCGGCCGGGCAAAGGTATCGCTTCCGGGCGGGTGCGCCATCGGGGTCAGGCCCATAGACATGCACCTCAAGGCCCTGGCCAGGATGGGAGCAGAGATCAATCTCTCTCACGGATATGTCATGGCCAGGACGAACGGCCGTCTCAAGGGCGCGGCCATTGTGTTCGACAACACCACAGTGGGCGGCACAGAGAACATCCTCATGGCGGCTGCGCTTGCGGAAGGCACCACGATCATCCGGGGAGCGGCCAAGGAGCCCGAGGTGGTGGATCTCGCTCACGCCCTCAACGCCATGGGGGCCCGCATCGAAGGTGCGGGGGAGAGCACCATCACCATCGAGGGGGTCAGGTCGCTTTCCGGAACGAATTATCGGATCATCCCGGACCGGATAGAAACCGGCACCCTGATCGTGGCCGGCGCCATCACGAAAGGCCGGATCGTCTTGAGAAATCACCGCGCAGACCACCTGGCGGCCGTGATCGAGAAGCTGGTCGAGATGGGTATTTCCATCACTGATCTCTCTGATGGAGGGCTCCTGGTAGACGGCACCGGCGAGCTGTTGCCGACCCGCGTGGAGACCGTGCCCTTCCCCGGTTTTCCCACGGACATGCAGGCCCAGATCATGGCCCTGGCATGCGTGGCAAAAGGGGTTTCGTGCATCACGGAGAACATCTTCGAGAACCGGTTCATGCACGTTCCCGAGCTGGTGCGCATGGGCGCCGAGCTTCAGGAAGCGGGGAGCACCGTGATCGTGCAGGGGGTGGACCAGTTCCAGGGCGCTACGGTCATGGCCACTGATCTGAGGGCCTCGGCAAGCCTGGTGCTGGCGGCGCTCAATGCCAAGGGATATACCGAGGTCAGGAGGATCTATCATCTGGACCGCGGATATGAATGCCTGGACGTGAAGCTGGCAAAGCTCGGGGCCCAAGTCACGAGAGAGAAGGGGGATCTGTGATGGAGATGCTCTCGACGAACCTGCCTGGCTGGCGTGAGGCCCTCGCAGGCATTCTGGACAGGTTGACGGGCACCCCGGAAGAGGTGGACGAATCGGTCCGGGCCATCATCCGAGACATCAAGAGCCGCGGGGATGCCGCGCTGGCCGAGTATACGCAAAGGTTCGACGAATTCGATCCCGCTGCCGAGGGTTTTGCAATCACGCGCCAGGAGATCGAACAGGCACCCTCCAGGATAGACAGGGCCCTCTTCTCGGCGCTGAGCACCGCTGCGTCCCGGATCGAGTCCTTTCACGCCCGGCAGATGGAGCGCTCCTGGATCACCACCGATGACAGCGGCATGATCCTCGGTCAGAAGGTCACGGCCCTGAGCAGCGTGGGCGTGTATGTGCCTGGAGGGAGAAATGCGTTCCCCTCCACCCTCCTGATGAATGTCATCCCTGCGAGGATCGCGGGCGTGGAAGAGATCGTGGTGGTTTCACCCACACCGGGAGGCGTGGTGAGCGACGCTCTTCTGGCGGCCGCGCATATCGCCGGAGTGCAGAGAATCTTCCGAATCGGAGGCGCCCAGGCCGTGGCCGCACTGACCTTCGGCACCGGCACCATCCCCCGGGTCGACAAGATCGTGGGTCCGGGCAACATCTATGTGGCTCATGCCAAGAGGCTCGTCCAAGGCCGGGTGGGGATCGACGCCTTTGCCGGTCCCTCGGAGATCCTTATCATCGCCGATGACGGGGCTGATCCCGAGACCGTGGCCATGGACCTCCTTTCACAGGCAGAGCACGATCCCTGTGCATCGGCCATCCTGGTCACACCCTGCGAAGGACTGGCCCGCGCCGTCATGGAAAAAGCAGAGGACCTGGCACAGGCACTCCCCCGAAGGGAGGTGCTGAAGACGTCCCTGGGGGAGCACAGCCTGTGCGTGGTCACGAAAGATCTTGACGAGGCGTTCGCAGTTGCCAATACGGTGGCGCCCGAGCATTTGGAGCTGATGATGGCCAATGCGTTCGATCATCTGGGTAAGGTCAGGAATGCGGGCGCCATATTCCTGGGGTATCATACCCCGGAGGCGATAGGGGATTACATCGCCGGGCCCAATCATACCCTTCCCACCGGCTCCACGGCCAGGTTCTCCTCCCCTCTGGGGGTCCACGATTTTATCAAGAGGTCGTCGATCCTCTATGCGCCCGAGCGCGCCATCCGGGAGCTCGGCACGCTGGCCGTTCAGATTGCACGGGCGGAAGGGCTGGAGGCTCATGCACGATCTGTCGAGAACCGTCTCAAGCAATGAGATCTTAAAGCAGATCGAAGATCTCTTTCCCCAGGGGACCTACCTCGTGGGGGGATGCATCCGGGACATGCTCCTGGGCAGGGTCCCTCTGGACTTCGATCTCGTCACCTATGCGCCGGTTGCGGATCTGGCCGGGAGGATCGCCGGCCGGCTCGGCGCCAGACCGTTCTGGATGGATGAACGCCGCGGGGTCATCCGGATCGCCCTGAAATCCTCGGGCGCGAGCATCGACATTTCCGAGCCCAAGGGTCTGAGCATCGAAGAAGACCTGAGATCCCGGGATCTCACCATCAATGCCATGGCATATGATATAGCCCATCGCAGGTTCATCGATCCCCTGGGCGGGTTTCACGACCTCTCCTGCGGGACGATCAGGATCGTTTCAGAAGAAAACCTGCTGAACGACCCGCTGAGGGGCCTGCGGGCCGTGAGATTCTCGGTGACGCTCGATTTCGCCATGCACGAGGAAACCTCCCGGATGATCAAACAGCATGCCAGGAGGCTCAAGGGGGTTTCCGGCGAGCGCATCAGGCAGGAAATTCTCCAGGCGCTTCGCACTGTTCACGGGGCGGACTTCTTGCGGCTGCTCACCTGGAATGCCCTGGTCCCTGTCCTGTTCGCCCCGTATTTCCCGGAGCAAGATCATGGAGGCGATCACCAGCACGCCCTGCTTCTCTCGGTCATCCCGGCCTGTCAGGAGCTGGACGGCATCATCTATGCCTGCGATGCCCTGATGCCCGGATGCTTGAGCTCTCTGACAGAGGAAACCGAAAGCAGGGTCCAGCGGGGTGCCCTGCTCAGGCTCGCCTCGTTTCTGCTGGGACTGGAGGGGCTGAGATCGGGGCATCTCCAGAGCGGGGAGAGCGAGATATCGGCCCGGGATCGCTCCATGGAGGGCAGGGCAATGGACCTCTGTTCCTCGCTCCGGTTTTCCACCCGCTCCGCCAGGACGATCCGCTCGCTTCTGGCCCGGGAGAAGCGCACCCGGGAGTTCCTTGCACAGCGGAACCCCTCTGTGCTGGATATCCACCGGTTTTGTGAGAATACCGCTCAGCAGCTCCCCGAGACCCTCCTGCTCTCCCTCTCCCGGGTGCAGACGCAGGAGTCCTTTCCCCGGCAGACCGTGGCCAGGATTTGGGAGTACTATTGCACCACATATCAGGAGCACAAGAAGAACCCGTTGGTCTCCGGCAGCGACGTGGCCGGAGTCCTGGGAGGCGGTGCCGGGCCGGAGGTGGGGAAGTGGCTGCGAACCATTGAGGAGGCCCGAGCCAGAGGAGAGGTCCGGACCAGGGGCGAAGCCATGGACTTTCTTCGCAGCAAAATCGGGTAACCCGCAAACTTGATATCTTCTCTTAAAACCGAGCCACTACGCTCTGCAGAAGGTTCATGGTTTCAATTTCCGATCGGGTTTGTTATACAGGTCATTATGAATGTAGAATCATGGATGGTCACCGACCTCGTCACCATAGGAAAAGAAGCGGGAATCAGAGATGCCCTGACAGTCATGAAGAAGTTTTCCATCCGCCATCTTCCTGTGGTGGAGGGTGGCCTGTTCATCGGGCTGGTCACCTCCGGAGACCTCAAGCAGGCGATCCTGGCCTCCATGCTCGAAACCCTGAAGGTCGGGGACCTGATGCTCCGGAACCCGATTACCATTACCCGGGACACCTCGCTGGAAAAGGCGGCCCGGATCATTTACGAAAAGAATATCGGGTGCCTGCCGGTGGTTGAAAGCGGGAAGGTCGCCGGGATCATCACCATCAAAGACATTCTCAAGGCCTTTATCGAGATCATGGGGGTCCTCAAGTCGGGCTCCCGGATCGACGTGGTCCTCAAGGGCGTCCACGGGTCTTTTGACGAGGTGGTGTCGATCATCGAAAGCAAGGGTGGTTATATCATCAGCGCAGGCATGACCATCAACGGCGATGAAAACGCCCATCACTTCCGCATCTCCGGCGGCGACACCGCAGCCATTGCCGAAGAGCTCATCCAGTTGGGTTATCGCGGTGTACGGGTGGTAGACTAAAGCCCCAGAAGCCCGGACACCTCCTCCGGGGCCATCCCGCTGATAAAGAGCACCTTGGTCCGAGCCTTTTCCCCGACTTTCAGCGAGATTTTAGACTTTGCAATATGGAGCTGTTTGGCGAGAAACGCCACCAGGGCCTTGTTTGCCTTGCCTTCCACGGCAGGGGCGCTCAAGTGAACGGACACATGGTCATCACGGACACCCTCAATCGAGTTCCTGCCGGCATTGGGGCGGACCCTGCACACGAGGATCGTGCCGTCATCTTCCGGACGGATCCACATTCCCCATCTCTCTGATCCAGTTCTGGTAGGAGTCGAGAACCGACCTGAGCTCGGTGAAGAGGTTCGTTCTCTTGGCCTTCAGCTCGGTGAGCTCCTTTTCCAGGGCCGACTTCATCTGCTGGGCCTCGCTGAGGATCTCTCGCGCCCTTTCCTGGGCCTGCTCCTCGATCTCCAGCGCCTTCTGGCCGGCACCCTCGATCTTCTGCCGGGCCTCTTCCTGCATCGCGGATACCTTCCGCTGGGCCTCGGCGATCTTCATGTGGGCCTCCTGCTCGGCCAGTCTTTTCTTCTCGTCGGAGAACTGTTTGGCGGAAAGAAAAAGGTCTTCGAGGTCTTTCTGCTTTTCCTTCATAGAATCCAGCTCGCTCTTGAGCAGATTGTTTTCCTCGAGAAGTTCTTCCATGTCCTCGGCTATCCCCACCAGGAAGCTCGTGACTTCTTCCTTGTCGAACCCGGACAACCTCCCTCGAAAACGCTGCTCCCGGATCATTTCAGGCGTCAGTTGCATCAGAACACTCCTTTCATTTTTAAATTGACCCCCAGACGGATCAGGGTTTGAGTCCCATAGGAATTGATGAGCAGGATCAGGACGATGACCAGTGCCGGGGTGAAATCGATGCCTCCATAAACCAGCGGCAATCTCCTTCGGAACCAGGAGAACACCGGGAAGGTCAGCGCGGAAATGATGCGCACGACAGGGTTATAGGGGTTGGGACTCACGAAGCTCAATACCGCGGAGAGGATCACTACGACGAGATAAAAGTTCAGCAGCATGGAAACGGACTGTCCGAACCCGATGAGAACATTCGCCGGGATATTTCCTCCTTCGATCAGGATAGGGACCAGGGAAGAACCGAGGAAGATGATGAGCGCGATGGCGATGACGGGCGAGAAGTCAATCCCGCCCGCAATAAGCGGTATATGCCGTCTGAGCCAGAAGAAGAGCGGGTCGGTGGCCCTGCGGAGAAACCGCACCACCGGGTTATAGGGATCGGGATTCACCCAGGATATCAGAGCGCCGATGATAATGATCCACAGATAGACCGTAAGCGCGATATGAAGCAGCTGCCCGGCAAATACAAGGGGATTGTTCACTCCGTACATGATTCCCTCCTGGCACACCCTTGGAAAATATTCCTTCATGTATTGCCGTTTTCGGGAAGATATTGCAAGGATTTTCCACTCCACCGCATACGTCCTGAGGGCACCCTGCGTCTTCCTCGGTCGCTGCTCTCCTCCGGGGGCCTCCTGCCCAAGCAGGCGAAAACAGGAAACCAGGCAGCAAAGAAAAAGGTGTGGCATGCATCCACGGGCCTTGAGGAGAACCCCTCTTGCGATCCCAGGGAAGCTCTGGTACACAAAAGATGTGAAATTGAAGAGGATTGAGATCCGGGGTTTCAAATCCGTTGCCAAGAAGACCTCGCTGCCCGTCGCCGATGGAGTGACGTGCATTGCCGGGCCCAACGGCTGCGGGAAGAGCAATATCATCGACGCTGTCCGGTGGGCCCTGGGTGAACAGTCGAACCGCTCTCTGCGCGCCGGGTCCATGAGCGAGGTGATCTTTTCAGGCACCCAGGATGTGCCTCCCGGATCAATGGCCGAAGTGGTCATGGAGTTCGCGCGGGACGGCGGCTATTTTCCCAAAAGCCTGGACGGGTTCGACGAGGCGTCCATCTCCCGGAGGCTCTATCGCACCGGCGAGAGCATCTATTCCCTGAACGGGGTCAGATGCAGGCTCAAGGACATCACCGACCTGTTTTTGGACACGGGCCTCGACCGGCACAGGTATGCCATTGTGGAACAAGGCAAGGTCAAGGACATCATCCAGTCCCGGCCCGAGGATATCCGCTATCTCATCGAAGAGGCTGCAGAGGTGGGGAGGTTCCGCTTCAAACGGGCCGACGCCATCAAGCGCCTCGAAGCCACGGCAGGGAACCTCGAGCGGGTGCGCGACCTGCTGACCGAGGTCTCCCGGCAGAGAGACGAGCTGAAATCGCAGGCCAACAAGGCCCGCAGATATCAGGGCCTGCGTTCGGAAATCAATTCGCTCACCAAGATGCTCTGGGCCTCCGAGATCCAGAAGATCACGGAAAAAAAAGAAAAGCTCGACGAGATGCTGCAGGAGGTGCGGCAGCAGGAGGAGTCGTTTAGGAAGCAGCACGAGGAGTATGCCCGGGCCATGGGAGGCTTGGATGCCAGGCTGTCTGTAGTCCGCGGAAACATGGATGAGATCAGACGCGCCATGGAAGAGGCCCGCTCCAGCGGCCTGCTCGCAGAGGGCGAGATCGAGGCGAACACGAACAGGGCCCGGGACATAGCGTCAACCATCGAGATGCTCCAGAGCCGCATCGGGCAGATGACCCGGGAAACCGGCGAGCTCCGCGAAAGGGGCGAACAGGAACGCGGCCATCTGGAAAGGCTTTCTCTGGACATCGCGCAGATCGAAGAGGAGATGGATTCCCGGAACCTCCACCTCGAATCCGTGGAAAAGGAATTCGGGGCTTTCGAGGGCGAGTACAACCAGAAGAGGGCGCAGCTTTTCGATGCGATCGGCCACTCCAGGGCAACCCAGCAGCGGATCTCGTCCATGGAGACAAGGCGGCACGAGGCCCAAGCCAACGCAAGGAAACGGCGCGCCGATCTGTCCGAGCTCGGATCGCAAAGGGCATCTCTCGAGTCGAAATATGAAGGGATTGAAGCAGAGTATGCCCGGGCGAAATCTCGGGCCGAAAGCCTCGGCGAGAAGGTGAAATCGCTGGGAGATCAGATGCACGGGCTCCAGTCCCGGATCGAGGGGACCGCGCACACCCTGGCCGGACTGGAGAAGTCCCACGCACAGCTCCTGGCAAAGATATCCATGCTCGAGAGGATCATTCTCGCCGGAACCATGCCACGGCCCAGAGATCTCTCCACGAACAACGGCACAAGGCGGGTTGCGGAAGCCCTGAAGGCGAGGAGCGGGTTTGAGGAGACCGTAGGCCTCTCCCTGGGAAAATCGCTCGATTACCTGATCGTTCAGGACCATGAAGATATCCTGAAGCTGGGCCGGATCGAGGACGGGGGCCCGGGGTACATCCCCCGGAGCCCGCACCTGAACGGCCGGCCGGCAGGGGCCGATCCGAAGGGAGAGGGCGTCGTTGCATGTCTGGAAGATCTTGTCGAGGCCCAGGAGGGTTATGAAGACGTGGTTCATGCCCTGTCCGGAGACATGTGGGTGGTGGAGGATATCCACTGCGCCTTTTCGTTTTGGAAACAGGGCATGAGGTTCTGTACCTTTGTCACCCGGGACGGCGTCATCCTCGAGCCCTCGGGGGTCGTCCGGACCACTGCAGAGATGGCCAAGTATGCCGAAGGGCTCAAGGCAAAGGCCGAGAAGGAAGAGCTCTCCCGGCAGGAGATCGTCCTGGATCGGGAGATCGTCTCGACAAAAGAGTGTCTCACCCGGCTCAGGCAGGAGATGCAGCAGATCAGAGAAGACCGGGAGCTGGCCGGGAGCGAGGAACGGTCGCTCAGGCAGCAGGCGGCATCCCTTTCTGAAAAAAAGAACGCTGCCTCGCGAGAGCTGGAGCGCATTTCCGAGCGCGAGCTGTCTTACCGGCGCGACATCGAGACGTGGGAATCGATGGTGAAAAAGGTCGAGAGCGATCTTGCGGATATCCAAACACAGAAGCAGGAGCTGGACCAGCAGATCAAAGCCTTGCAGGATGAGGTCAAGTCCCTCGACGAAAAGAGGGCGGTCGCACGGCAGCAGCTCCAGAATGCCCGGGAGTCGATCAGCACCCATGCGCAGCGGGCGGGCGAGCTCAAGGTTGCGGCAGCGGCAGCACGGCAACGGCTTGAGGGGATTGAAGAACAGATCGAGGGCATATCCCGGCAGGTCTCCCGGGATGCCGGCAAAAGGGAAGACCTGGTCAAGACGCTCGCCTCGGTGCAGGACGCCCTGGTGAAGTCCAGGAGCCGGCTCCAGGCGCTTCAGGTGCAGGCCGAAAATCAGCGGGAGGCCCTGGAGAGCGCCACTCCCGAACACGAGGAGCTCTTGGACTCTCTGGCCACGCTCGCCCAGAGCAGGGACGAGTGCCGGGAAACCCTGGTCTCCCTGGAAAAAAAACGCAACGACATCCTTCTCAAAACCAAGGAGCAGGAGATCGCCCTGACCATGAGCAGCGAACGCTTTGCCTCCCGGTTTTCCGGAGAAGATCTCCCCGATGTTCCGGAAGATTTCTCTTCCGAGGATGCCCGGCAGAAGGTCGAAGCCCTGGAGGGCCGGATCGAGAAGCTGGGCCAGATCAACTTCGCGTCCCTGGACGCCTTCGAGCACGTACAGGCCAGATGGGACGAACTTCACCGGCAGTATGAGGATATCGTCCAGGCGAGCGCAAGGCTGAGAGAGGTTATCGCCAATATCGAGAAGCAGAGCGTCAAGGCCTTCACCGAGACCTTTGAGCAGGTGAAATACCATTTCCAGGAGCTCTTCACGACCATGTTCGGGGGAGGGAAGGCGGACCTGGTGCTCCTTGACGGCAACTCGCCCGATTCCGGGGTCGAGATACTGGCCTGTCCGCCGTTCAAACGGCTCAAATCCATGAGCCTGCTCTCCGAGGGTGAAAAGACGCTGTGCGCACTGAGCTTCATCTTCGCCCTGTTCAAGGTGCGGCCGTCTCCCTTCTGCATCCTCGACGAGGTGGACGCGCCCCTCGACGATGCCAACGTTGTCCGCTTCAATCACCTGATCCGGAGCTTTGCCCGCGATTCCCAGTTCATCATTGTCACGCACAACCGGCATACTATGGAAATGTCCGACATCCTCTACGGCGTGACCTTTGATGTGCCGGGAATCAGCAAGGTGGTGTCCATGTCGCTCCAGAGGGCATAGAAGACAAATAGTTCTCCTTACGGAGAAACATTTTTCTCTTCTTAAGCAAAGTCCTTGAAAAACCCGTTTATTTTCCATATGCATGTTTTGCACACATATTGCAGGCTTTTAAAAAACACAGGGAAGTAACTATGGCACGGATCATGGCGGTAACATCAGGAAAGGGCGGCGTGGGCAAGAGCAACTTCACGCTCAATGTCGGCATCTGTCTCGCCATGATGAACCATCGGGTGCGCATCCTCGATGCCGATCTCGGGCTTGCCAATATGGACGTGCTCCTGGGAATCCGGCCCAACAGAACACTCGAAGACGTCATCCTGGGCAGGCTCGAGATTGGAGAGATCGTCTTCAGGACTGATTACCATGTGGAGCTCATCCCGGGATGCTCCGGCACGCAGGATATGGCCGATCTGGGCAGGGAACAGCTGAAAGAGCTGGTGAAGCAGGTTTCCGCCCTGTCCGCTTCCTCTGACTACCTGCTCGTCGACACGGCATCGGGCATCTCCTCAAGCGTCATTTCCTTTCTCATGGCCGCGCCTGAGGTGATCGTGGGCGTCGCGCCCGAGCCCACCAGCCTCACAGACGCATACGCCATGATCAAAGTGCTCAAGAAAAACGATTACCCGGGGAGAATATCCATGTTCTCAAGCATGGTGAAAAACAGCTCTGCCGGGCACAACCTCTACAAAAAGATCTCGTCGGCTTCCCAGCGTTTTCTGGACACCCACGTAGAATACCTGGGGAGCGTCTACCGCGACGACAAACTCTCCCGGGCCGTTACCGACCAGGTACCGGCCGTGGTCAGGTACCCTACCTCGGATATCGCCCGTTGCTACCGGATCATTGCGTCCACGCTTCTGGGGCAGGAATCGGTGGAGGCAGACCACGACAAGTTCTGGACACGGCTCATCACCATGCTGGTAAAGGCCCCGAAACACAAGGCCGTTCCGGCCGGACCGGCCCCTGGCGCCCAGAAGAACGGAGACTTAAGAGACATGCTCAACAAGCTGCTGGATGAACAGCGCAGGACGCGCGAATTGCTGGAGCGGCTGGTCGAGAAGATCGAACAGAACGACATCAGCATCAGACCCAAGCCGGGCTCGTTCGTGTGATTGTCGGGCTCGGCGTTCCTGAAGGCTGAAGAACAGGGCGACTGCCCGATCCTTGTTGTATACGCCGCATCATATATTTGACAAAGCATATCCGAAAGGCTTACAAGCAGGAGTATGTTCAGCGAGCTCATCAGGGAAGTGCCGGAAACGAGACAGCAGCAGAAGATCTCAAGGGTGGTGCTGGGCCTGGGATATTTCGCGGTCGAGGTGGAAGGCTCGGGAGTCGGGCTGTGCGCCAATATCCTGTCGCAGGAAAAGACGAGCTGCACGGTTTTCCCCCGGGCCGGTTCACTCAAGGGCTCCAGGGTGTCCGATCTCTTCGAGCTTGGGATGAAAGGCGGTCTCCCGGGCCGGTCCATTGCCTTGGCTGCCCTCAATGCCGTGAGCAATCAGGAAAAAGACAGCGGCGCCCAAGAAGATGTGTTTGAAGCCGCCGGCGTTCGTGAAGGCGACAGGGTGGTCATGGTGGGGTTCATCGCCCCGGTGGCTGCAATGCTCAAGGCAAAAGGCTGCACCGTCGACATATTCGAGCACCGCAGGCACGATGATGTGCGAATCCGGCCGCAGGAAGCCATGGAAGAATGCCTCTCCCGGGCGGATGTCGCCATTGTCACTGCGACGTCGATCATCAATGGGAGCCTTTCGGACATTCTTGCCTTTCAAAGCGGGGCCCGGGCAATGATTCTCATGGGTCCCTCGACCCCCATGCTCCCCCGGGTGTTTTCGTCCACACCCGTGACCTTTCTCGCCGGATGCCGGGTGGTCGATGCCGGGAAGGCCTTGGATATTGTCATGGAAGGAGGGGGGACCCAAATCCTGTACAAAAACGCAGCAATGGAAAAAATCATCAGGAAGATAAGGCGATGAAGCCCCTCACGGACAACTATCAGCGGCAGATCCGGTACTTGAGGATCTCCATTACGGACCGGTGCAATCTGCGGTGCAGATACTGCATGCCCGCAACAGGGGTGGAATGGATCCCTCACGAACACATCATGCGGTATGAGGAATTTCTGCGCATCGTTCGCATCGGCGTTTCCCGCGGGGTGGACAAGGTCCGGATCACCGGAGGCGAGCCGCTTCTGCGAAAGGGTCTGATCCCGTTCATCCGGGGACTGAAGGAGCTCGACGGACTCAAGGACCTCTCGCTCACCACCAACGGGGTGATGCTGTACTCCATGGCGCAAGATCTCAAAAACGCAGGCCTGAACCGGCTGAACATCAGCCTGGATACACTGAGCAGGGAGAAGTTTTCGCACATCACCCGGGTGGACGCCTTTGAGCGGGTCAGCGCCGGGATCCGGCGCTCGTTCGATGTCGGGTTGTCCCCGGTGAAGGTCAATGTCGTGGCGATCAGAGGGTTCAACGACGACGAGATCCCCGCGTTCGCGGAGATGACCCTGAACTCTCCGGTCGAGGTCCGTTTCATCGAACTCATGCCCATGGGCTGCGCAACCAGGTATGGAAAATGCGAGCTCATCGGCGCTCCCGAGATCCGGGATATCATCGAGAAGCGCTTCGGTGCGCTTCAGAAGGTCGAATACAAGCACGGCCCTGCGCAGGTTTACCGCATAGGCGGGGCAAAAGGTACCATCGGGCTCATCGGGGCCTTGAGCGAGCACGCCTTCTGCAGCAGGTGCAACCGGATCAGGATCACGGCGTGCGGGAGCTTAAGGCCGTGCCTCTTTTCGGAAGAGGAACTCAACCTGAGGGTCCCCATGAGGCAGGGCATCTCCGACCATGAGCTCGAACTCCTCATCGAGGAAGGGGTCGGGATGAAAAACCTGAACCACCGCCTCTGCACAGGAAGCCATACGGCAGCCGATCAGGGATGCCGGACCCTGATGAGTTCCCTGGGGGGCTAAGAGCAGGACGCCTGCTTGCGGGCCGATTCGATCAGCTTCACAAACGAAAGCAGGTCCTTGCGGAAGAGGATCTTGTTCGTGTTCAGGAGAATAAGCCCTGATTTCTTCTCAGAGTCCTTCTCCTGTGATGCCCAGACGACCTTGCAGTACAGAGAGATATCCGGCTCCTCCTTCTGAGGGCCGATGGCAAGGCGCACCACAGAGCCTACCGGAAAATCCGCTCCGCCCACGCATACACCCTCTTCCGAGGCATTGACCACGGAAACGGATTTCACGATCTCCATGAGCTCGACAGATCCGCTCAGGTCCTCCAGCCTGATCCTCTCTAATGCACGTTTTTCTTTCCTGATGGCCATTGTTTTTCTATTACCTTGAAAACACAGTATATGTCAACCCTTGATTCTTTTGAAGGCTATTACCCAGTTGACCTGTATGCGAAAATGAACTAAACTGACTGATCAGTATGTTATGAATGAATGAGGGAGGGTTTTGAAAGGCCCCAGGGTGTCTTCCGGGATCAGGAAGCAGCAGATACTCGCTGCGGCCAAGCGCTGTTTCCAGCGCAAGGGCTATGCCCAGACCACGATTGACGAGATCGCGGCCGAATACGGCATGTCCAAGGGCAGCCTCTACTGGTACTATCCTTCGAAAAAGGCAGTGCTCATCGATTTGTTCCGGGTATTTGTCGAAGAGACCCTGAACAGGATTCTCACCGAGATCGGGAGCATCCGCTCGGCAAGAGACAGGATCGTGGCCATTGGTGAGCGCTTGGCCCGGTCACTGCAGGAAGACATCGAGCTCTTTAGCGCGCTGATCGTATTCTGGGAAAGCTCGTTTTTGGATGAATCCATCCGGGAGATGCTGATGGATCAGTATCGCTTCTACGGCCGGATCTTAACCGGGCTTCTCGATGACGGTGAACGTGCCGGCGAGTTTGCCGTTCCGGACAAGAAGATCTATGCCGCACTCATGATCGCCATGATGGAGGGAGTGATCGTTCGGCAGGTTCTGAACAAGGACCTCGATCTGGAGGAAATTCGCCGGAGCGTGTCCGGAGTCATGAACAGGCTCCTGCCGGAAAAGGAACGTCAAACAGGGCCTGCGGGGTCTTCGCACACCGGGAAGCACGGAAGCTGATCACGCACAGATCATCGACAGGCTTTCAAAAGGGCCTGCCGGCTGAACGGCCGCTGTCCGCGAGACTGTTTTTACCGGACAGGCTTTTTAGGTTCGACTGTTTTGGTGCGAGGAGGGATCATGTTGAGAGACAGGCATTTTCTGAAGAGGATTTCTCTGGCGTGCATCGCCGTCCCCCTGGCGGGTGCGCTGGCATATCATGTATTCCTGCAGGCAGACAAGGACGCTCTGCCGGCAGGGATTGCATACGGAAACGGACGGCTGGAGGCAACCGAGGTCGACATCGCCACCAAGACGCCCGGGCGGATTGCAGAGGTCCTTGTCGAAGAGGGCGACCTGGTGGAAGAGGGCCGGATCGTGGCCAGGATGGATATTTCATCCCTTCAGGCACAGCTCAGGCAGGCCGAGGCCGAAGTGGCCCGGCTCAGGCAGGCGCGCCTGACCGCCATCTCCCGCGCCGAGGGAGCCCGGCTCAGGCTCGAGTTGGCCGACAAGGAGCTCAAACGGTCGAAAAACCTCTATGAACGGGGCGTCATGCCGGAGCAGCAGTATGACCGCGACCGGTTGGCGCAGCAGACCCTTCAGGCGGAGTATGCCGCAGCAAAGTCGTCCATCGCAGAGATCGAGGCGGCGATCGTATCCGCCGGTGCACAGGCCGAGCGCCTGGGGGCGGATATCAGCGACTGCATGCTGAAATGCCCCATCAGTGGGCCTGTCCTCACTCGCCTTGCCGAACCCGGCGAGGTCCTGCCCGCAGGAGGCAAGATCCTGACCATCGTGAATGTTCAGGACGTCTATATGAATGTTTTTCTCTCCGAACGGTTGGCCGGCATGGTCCCGCTGGGCGGCGATGCAAAGGTTGTTCTGGACGCCATTCCGGACAGGCCCTTTGCGGCGAGGGTGGCCTATGTCTCGCAAAAGGCCCAGTTCACCCCGAAAGAGGTTGAGGCTGCCCAAGAGCGTCAGAAGCTTGTTTTCCGGGTGACCGTGAGCTTGTCCGAATTTGACGATCCCCGCCTGAAGCCCGGCATGCCCGGTGTCGCGTATATGCGCCTCGATCCTGAAGCCGACTGGCCGGAGAGGCTCAAATGAACGGGCCTGCGGATGACCGCCCCGCCATCGCGCGGATCAGGGGCGTCGGACACCGCTATGGCGGCAAGATCGCCCTGAACGGGGTCGGTCTCGATATCCCCGGCGGCTGCCAGGTCGGATTCATCGGTCCCGACGGGGTGGGGAAATCCACCTTGCTCGGCATCATCGCCGGCCAGAAGAAGATTCAGCAGGGTTCGATCTCGGTCCTGGGCGGCGACATGCGTTCGGGCATTCACCGCCACAACGTCTGTTCCGATATCGCCTACATCCCCCAGGGCCTGGGCCAGAATCTCTACGCAACCCTTTCGGTAACCGAGAACGTCGATTTTTTCGGCCGCCTCTTCGGTTTTACTTTCACAGAACGACAGGAGCGCATACAGCGCCTCCTTGAGGCAACGAGCCTCTCGCCCTTTGCGGACAGGCCAGCAGGACAGCTTTCCGGAGGCATGAAGCAGAAGCTGGGCCTGTGCTGCGCCCTGATCCACGACCCGGAGCTGCTCATCATGGACGAGCCCACAACCGGGGTCGATCCGCTGTCCCGCCGGCAGTTCTGGGAGCTCATCAAGGATATGAGCGCTTACTGCGGGGGCATGAGCATTCTCATCGCAACCGCATACATGGAGGAAGCGGAGCACCTCGACTGGCTGGTCATGATGGAGGGAGGGCGCGTCCTTGCCTGCGGAACGCCCGCTGAATTGAAGGCCGGGACCGGCACGGCCACCATTGAGGAGGCCTACATCGTCCTGCTGCCCGAAGAGATGCGCTACGGCCACCGCGCATTCACGACCCCGCCGCCCATACGTTCTGATGACGGCTCTGCAATCAAGGCCAGCGGCCTCACCAAACGCTTTGGGGACTTCACGGCCGTGGACAATGTCTCTTTTTCCATCCCCAGGGGCGAGATTTTCGGCTTTGTGGGCTCCAACGGGTGCGGAAAGACCACGACCATGAAGATGCTCACCGGGCTTCTGCGGCCGACCGAGGGCGAGGCCTTGCTTTTCGGGAGTCCGGTGGAGGCCGGGAGCATCGGGATCAAGAGGCGCATCGGGTACATGTCGCAGACGTTTTCGCTCTATGGCGAGCTGACGGTCCGGCAAAACCTGGATATGCACGCCCATCTCTTTGATCTGCCTATGGACGAGGTGCCGGCCCGGGTCGGAGAGATGGCCGAGCAGTTCGGGCTCACCGAGGTCATGGATGACCGGGCCGAGCGTCTTCCTCTCGGCATGCGGCAGCGCCTCTCGCTTGCGGTTGCGGCCATTCATTCTCCGGAGATACTCATCCTCGACGAGCCTACCTCGGGCGTCGACCCGGTGGCCCGGGACCACTTCTGGGAAATCCTCATCAAGTTTTCCCGCGAGTACGGGGTGACGATCTTCGTGACCACCCATTACATGAACGAGGCGTCCCGGTGCGACCGGGTGGCGCTCATGAGCATGGGCCGGGTCCTGGCCTGCGCATCTCCCGCCGAACTCATGGCCCGGCGCGGCTGCACGACTCTCGAGGATGCGTTCATCGGATATATGGAAGATGACATCAAGATGCGCTCGGGCATACCAGAGGCCGGTGACGGGCGCAAAGGCATCCCCTTTACGACCGCCCCCGGACGAGAGCGCGCGCAGGGTGGGTGGTTCGACGCGGGCCGGCTTGCAGCCCTTGCCCGGAGAGAAACCATGGAGCTCTTCCGCGACCCGGTGAGGCTCATCACCTCGTTCATCATCACGCCCTTTCTTCTCATCGTGTTCGGCTTCGGCATCTCGACGGATATCGAGAACATCAACTTCAACATCCTGGATTACGACCAGAAGCTCTGGAGCCGGGATTATCTGGAATACTACTCGGGTTCCCGTTTCTTCAACGAGCGGCCCGCCATACGCTCCCATACGGAGATCGAAAAGGGTTTTCAGGAGAGCGCGTTCACGTTTGTGATCGAGATCCCGCCAGGGTTTGAAAAGGACATCAAGCGGGGAGGGAGCCCTGAGGTGGGAGTCTGGATCGACGGGACCATGCCGTTTCGTGCCGAAACAACAAAAAACTATGTCGAGGCGGTGCATCTGTCTTATCTCGCCGATCTGGCCGAGCTGTCTCCGGTGCCGGCCAGGTTCTCATACGCAAACATCGAGCCCCGCTACTGGTATAATCCCCGCGTGATGAGCCGTTTCTCCGTCGTGCCCGGACTTATGGCAGTCGTACTCCTGCTCGTCCCATCCATGCTCACGGCCATCGGCGTGGTGAGGGAGAAAGAGCTGGGGTCCATCTCGAACTTCTATTCGAGCCCCATGACACGCCTGGAGTATCTCTGGGGAAAGCAGATTCCCTACATCGTATTGAACTTCATCAGCTTTCTCATCCTGGTAGCCGTGATCCTGTACCTGTTCCGGATCCCCTTCAAGGGAAGCGCCGCAGCACTGGCGCTGGGCGCACTGCTGTACATTGTCACGAGCACCGGTATCGGCCTTCTGATCTCCACTTTCACCAGGACACAGATAGCGGCTCTCGTGGCAGCCTTTGCCCTCACGCTTGTCCCCTCCTTCGAGTTTTCGGGCCTCACCACGCCGGTGTCCGCCCTTACGGGAGGCGCGCAGGTCATGTCGTGGATCTTTCCCTCGCGATATTTCCTGAGCATCGCTGTCGGAACCTTCACCAAGGGCATCGGGTTTGCTGAACTCGCCTGGAACTTTGTCTATCTCATCGGGTACTACATCGCCTTACAGGCCTTGACGGTCTTTTTATTGAAGAAGCAGGAGCCGTGACATGATGAGAAAGACTTGGCACATCTACCGGCTCGGGCTCAAGGAACTCATCAGCTTCCGCTACGACTTCGTGCTGGTGGCCCTGGTCGCCTATTGCTTTACGGTCATGATCATAGTCCCCTCCAAGGGCACCGGACTCCAGGTGCGCAGCTCCTCGGTGGCCTACGTGGACGAGGACCGGTCCGCCTTGTCTGCGCGGATCGTGGATGCCATACAGGAGCCGTATTTCAAGAAACCCCGCGCCATCGCATATGCCGGGATCGACCGGGTCCTTGACAACGCCGAGTGCATCTTCGTCATCCACATCCCGCCCGGGTTCCAGCGGGACGTGCTGGCGGGAAAGAACCCCGGGATCCGCATAGATGTGGACGCCACCGCCATCGGCCATGCCAAGCTCGGAGCAGGCTACCTGATGAGGATCATCAACGATGAGATCAACACCTTCGTGACCGGCGTGAGCACCGAGGCTGACCTGCCCATCCGGCTGGTCACCCGTGTGCTCTACAACCAGAACCGCGAAAGCTCGTGGTACATGGGTGTTGTGTTTCTCACCCAGATGATCACCATGCTGTCCATTGTCCTGCCTACCGCGGCCCTGATCAAGGAGAAGGAGCGCGGCACTGTGGAGCACCTGCTCGTCATGCCGCTGCTCCCTGTGGAGATAACCATCGCAAAGGTCTGGGCCAACAGTTTCATTGTTGCCTCCGGGGCCATGTTCTCGCTCTTCTTTGCCGTAAAGGGGGTCCTTGGGGCGCCGATTCACGGTTCCACGGCCCTCTTTCTCCTCGGCACCCTCGTGTTCCTCTATGCAGCCACCGAACTCGGAGTGTTCCTTTCAACCATTGCCAAGAACATGCCCCAGGCAGGGCTTTTGAGCATGCCCATCATTGTTCCCATAGGAATGCTGCATGGCGGGACAACGCCCTTAGAGTCCATGCCGCCGCTGCTGCAGAATATCATGCAGTTCGCGCCGACCACCCACTACATGGAGTTCTGTGCGCGGGTCCTGTTCAGGGATGCCGGGCTCGGCACGGTGTGGCCGCAGCTCGCAGCCATGGCTCTCATCGGCACGGTGCTGTTCGTCGGGGCCATGTACCGCTTCAGGGCCACGTTCCGGTAAGGGCGCTCCTTGCAACCGCTTGCCATCCATGGACCGGCAGAGGTAGGATGGCCGGGCCTGGCAGCATCAGATGCCATGACAAGCCGAGGGCAAAGGGGCGAGGAAGGCATGAAGGGAAAACGAGTACTCCTGGTCAACCCCTGGATCTATGACTTTGCGGCGTATGACCTGTGGGCAAAGCCTCTGGGACTCCTCTTTCTGGGGGCACTCCTGAGGCTCAACGGGTGCGAGGTGTCCTTTGTGGACTGCCTCAAGGCGCCCCACGAACAGATGGGCGGGAAACCCCCCAAGGCGCATCCGGGCGGGCACGGCAAGTTTTATCGTCAGATCGTGGATTCCCCCGCGCTCCTGAAAGGGTTTCCCCGGCGATACGGCAGATACGGCATCAGCAGGGAGGCTTTTTACCATGATCTCGGGAAGATCGGGGAACCGGACGCGGTCCTGGTCACCTCGCAGATGACCTACTGGTATCCGGGGGTGCACGAGGCGGTCAGGTGCGTGCGGGAGGCTTTTCCCCGGGCTGTTGTCCTGCTGGGGGGAATCTATGCGACCCTGTGCGGCGGCCATGCCGGAAAACACGCGGGCGCGGACCATGTCCTGTGCGGGGAGGGCGAGCTCGAGGCCCTGCGAGTGCTCGGTAGGCTCTGGAGGACAAGCCCGGGATATTGCCCGGACATGGATAATCTCGACAGTCTTCCCTACCCCCTGTTCGATCTCGTGGAGCCCTTGAGATATGTCTGCATCCAGACCTCCCGGGGATGCCCGTTCCGCTGCACCTACTGCGCCTCACACCTGCTCGCATCCGGTCTTCGTGTGAGAGATCCGCATAAGGCAGTCGACGAAGTCGAGCACTGGCACCGCCGTTACCAGATAGATGATTTCGCCCTGTATGACGACGCCTTTCTCTTCCGGAGCCAAAGGTTTGCCCTGCCGTTCATGCAGGAGATCGTCCAAAGGCGGCTTGGCGTCAGGTTTCACTGTCCCAATGCCCTGCACGCCCGATACTTAAGCCCGGAGGTGGCTTCAGCCATGAAGGAAAGCGGGTTCGCCACCATACGGCTCGGCCTGGAGACCTCGGACCCTGTCCTGCAGGAAAAAACCGGCGGAAAGGTCTCCAACGACGAGCTCCTGCACGCCCTGGAAAACCTCTCCCGCGCGGGATTCGACCCCTCGGATATCGGTGTGTATATCCTCTGCGGCCTGCCGGGCCAGCATGCGCGGGAGGTCCTCGATGCCGTCGAGTTCGTCAGGAGCTCTGGCGCCAGACCGGTCATCACCGAGTATTCGCCCCTGCCCGGCACCGGCATGTGGGAGGAGGCCCTACGGTTCAGCAGGTATCCCCTGGACGAGGACCCCCTGTTCCATAACAACACGCTGCTCCCCTGCGCCTGGGAGGGGCTCGATCTGTCCATGTACCGGGAGATCAGGCTCGCAGCCGGGCGCAGCGCATCCTCTGCATTGGCGGCGGGAAAGGGGGCTGGTCCGGAATGAGCAGGCAGCCTGTCTGGTGGTTTCCCGACACCTCCGGGCCCAAGGAGTTTCCGTCTGCCCGCGGCGATAAGCGAAAGATGGATAAGCCCCCTGACCAGGAGGAAATGGTTGCCACGCGCCTTCCTGGATGGCGGGCTTCCCGGGGCTTTCACGGGAAAGGGAAAGGGATCAGGCCCCTGCGCTGCTCGCCTCTATGCCCTTGATGATGGCCGTGACGACCTCGTTTACGGGCGTGGGCACCGAGAGATCCTTTCCATAGCGCACAATGGCGCCGTTTAAGGCATCGATCTCGGTCAGGTTCCCCCGGTCCAGGTCCTGGAGCATGGATGACCGGTGGGCCGCGGTGGGCGGGAGCTGCTCTTTCATGAGAAACCGGTAGTATCCTTCCGGCCCTGCATAGGGAAGCGCGACCCCCTTGGCCTTGGCCACGGCAAAGATCTCGGAAATGATCTGTCGTAAGGTTGCGCGTAACTCGGGCACGGTCTCCAGATGCCCGTACGGCACGTTCAGTATGGCGCCCAGGGCGTTGAGCGAGCAGTTGTAGAGGACCTTGCCCCATAGGGACGATTCGATGTGGTCGCTCAAGGCGGTCGGGATGCCGGCCTTGTTGAAGTCGTCCGCTACCTGCCGGATCCTCTCTGCGGGAACGTCGCCCGAGGGGCTTCCCAGCAGCACCTTGTCCGCGTAGACCGTGACGCGCGCAATACCCGGCTCCTCGATTTCGGCCCCGAAGATCACGCGAGCCCCTACAGTCCGGCTCCATCCCACGACCCGAGCGATCGCCTCCCAGTTCCCCAGGCCGTTCTGGATCGAAAACACCAGGGTGTTGTCATGCATGAAGGGCAGGGTCTGCTGAATCACCCGGGAGGTATGATATGACTTCACGCTCAGGAGCACGATATCGAAGGTTCCTTCAAGCCCCTGTACGCCGTAGAAGGTTCTGACCTCCGGGACCGCGTGATCCCCCCAGATGCCGCGAATGGCAAGCCCCCGGTCCTGCATGGCCTTCAGATGATCGTCCAGACCCACGAAGGCGACCTCGTGCCCCTTCTCAGCCAGCAGGCCCCCGAAGACACTTCCCAGGGCGCCTGCGCCCATGACCAGGTAGTTCATCCCTTGCCTCCCTCCGCAAGCTGCGGCTTTGACGAGGGCACATCGCCCGCGGCGACCCGGCCTGCATGCCTTTTCCATCCGAGAAAACCGCTTATGGATGCAATGGCGTCCTGCGGGGTGTTGTAGACCGCGAGTCCGGCCTTGCGGAACAGCTCGGTAAACCGGATGCGGACCTTTTCGACATCCACCATGTTCTCTGTGAACCGGGACAGGATAGGCACCACGGGCTTGTCCGTCTTCCGGAACGCCTCCACGATGGCGTGGGGGCCGCTTTCCACCTGGTCGCTCTGGAACGAGGTGATGAAATCGAGGGAAAAGTAAGGGATGATGACATCGATGGCCTCGTCCTGAGCCATTGCCTCGATGGTGTGTCCCATGATGGTGAAATCGAAGCCGTAGAAACCCAGATCGACGGGGTTGGCGGTGCTCGTGTTCACGCTGCTGATCTTCAGCCCGATCTTTTCCTGAACCCGGCTCTCGAGTTCCGGGAGAACGAGCCCGTACCGGGCCGCTAAATCCGTAAAGAGCACCGAGGTCCCTCCGCCTGCGCCCAGGAAGCCGAGGCGGTTCCCGCCGGGCACCCGAAGGGCCACGGCCATCATGGTCAGATCGACCATGTGCTCGAAATTATCCGCCTCGATGCAGCCGTACTGCCGCATGACCGCAGACCACAGATCCTGGCGTGCTGCCATGGCCCCGGTGTGGGATGCGGCTGCGCGGGCCCCCTGCTCGGTGGTCCCCCCCTTCAGAATGATGACGGGCTTGCGGGCGGTCGTCTTCCGGAGGACCTTGAGGAACCGGCCCATATCCTTGATGTCCTCGATATAGGCGGCCACCACGCCGATGGTGTCGTCGTGCGCAAAGTATTCGAGATAGTCCTCCACCTTCAGGTCGATCTGATTGCCATAGGACACCACCTTGTTCAGCTCCAGATAGCGCGAGTGGACCATACGCATGAAGTTGTGGGTCATACCCCCTGACTGTCCCAGAAAGGCGACATTTCCCACCCCTTTCATGGGGCTTTTGGGCAGGTCGCAGGTTATCCCGGACTGCGTGCAGTGGATCCCGATGCAGTTGGGGCCGATGATCCTGGTTCCGCCCTTGCGGGCTGCCTCGAGCATGTCCTCTTCGAGCTTCCGGTTGCCGACCTCGGAGAATCCCGAGGTGAAAAAATGGAGGAACTTGACCTTGTTCCGGGCCGCGGCCTCCACGGTTTTAAGCGCGAGCTTGGCGGGAACGGATGCAATGGCCAGATCCACGGGCTCGGGAATATCGTCGAGCGAGGTATAGACCTTTGCCCCTGCGATATCCTGGTATTTCGGGTTTACCGGATAGAGCCTGCCCGTGTATCCGGCGAGCTGGATGACCTGATAATAGGGGAGCTTCCCTCCCCCCAGATGGGGGGATGCCCCGATCACCGCAATCGTGCGCGGGAAAAAAAGCCTCGTAAGATCCATGTGAACCCCCGGTCTTCAATACACAGAGTGTGTTATGATGTTATCATAAGACAAGCAAGTTACCAAGATATTTTCCTTGTCTCAGCAGTGATTTACGAACCGAACCTTCTGAAAGACAGATACAGGACACCAAGAATCAGGGCAAGGAAATTTTCGGCCTGATTTTGATGGGAAAAGACGCGCGAAGAAAAAGAATGGCTTGAAACTTGCCCGATTTCTGACTAGATCTGTGCAGATAATGAGAGATCCGGTATTTTTCCACGCCATCCATCTGGACATGCCGGTCGAAGCGGTCTATCGCCGCCTGGGCTACCGCAAGGCCCACACGCAGCTCGGGCCCGGGCAGCGGCGGGATATGGAGACAGTTCTTGAAGATGCCGCCGGTATGATCGAACTCAAGGGCTCTGCCCTCATCCTCAAGGCGGATGTCGGACGGGGCAGTGAAGTTACGCTGGAGACAGGGGACGTGCTCAGGAGCAGGGGGCTTGCCCGGATGCTTTCCACATCCCGCAAGGTCCTCCTTATGGGAGCCACGGCCGGTAACCGGATCATGGGGGAGATCAGCTCGTGCTCGGCAGGAGGAAACCTTGCCCGGGCCGTGGTGCTCGATGCAGCGGCGAGCGAAATGACCGACAGCGCGCTGGACTGGATATCGGCCTGCATTGGTCAGCAGGTGAGGCGGGAGGGTCTGGAGGTGACCCCCAGGCGCTTCTCCGCAGGGTACGGAGATTTCGATCTAACGAATCAGAAAATCATGTATGAGCGGCTGAGGCTGGGCGAAATCGATGTGAGCATAACCGATGCATGCATTCTTCTGCCTGAAAAATCCGTGACAGCGATTGCAGGGATCAGGAAGGCGGAGCGGAAAGACGGAGGCAAGTGCCAGTGAAAAACAGAGAGCGAATCGAGGGGATGGCAGCGGCGCGGCTCGTGATCCTGGACGGGGCGACCGGGACCCAGCTGCAGGCCCGCGACATGCCCGGCGGCGCCTGCCCGGAGCTGTGGTGTCTGCAAAACCCGGAGAGCATCAAGGCAGTGCACCGGGACTATTGGAAGGCCGGGGCGGATATTGTCTACACAGCCACCTTCGGGGCCAACCGTTACAAGCTCGCCCAGTACGTGGCCGGGGCAGATGCCTGTCAGATCAACAGGGACCTGGCCCGGCTGGCCCGGCAGGCGGTGGGAGAGACCTGCCTTGTGGCCGGGGACATAGGATCAACAGGGAGATTCGTGGAGCCCTTCGGGGACCTCGATTTCGAGGAGGCGGTAGCCGCTTACAAGGAACAGGTCCGCGGCCTTCTGGAAGGAGGGGTCGACCTCCTGGTGATCGAGACCATGGTCGATATCCAGGAGGCCCGGGCTGCGCTGATCGCGGTTCGGGAGCTGACCGGCACCTACACCATGGTCACCATGACCTATGAGTCCGGCGGCCGGACCTTGAACGGCACGGACCCGGTCTCGGCGCTTGTCACACTCCAGGCCCTGGGGGCCGATGCGGTGGGATGCAACTGCTCCACGGGCCCCGAAGGGATGATCCCGCTGGTCAGGGCCATGGCGCCGTACGCAAAGGTCCCCCTGGTGGCCAAGCCCAATGCGGGCCTGCCGGTTCTTCGCGGAGGCGAGACCTTCTTCCCCATGTCCGCTGAGGAGTTTGCGGGGTTTGCTGAAGAATTCGGATCAGCAGGCGTGAAGTTTCTGGGAGGATGCTGCGGCACCACCCCGGAACATATTCGCATGCTCCATGCAAGGGCCCAAGGCCTGAAACCCGGGAAAAGAAAAGAGCATGTGCCTGCGGTGTTGAGCTCTGCACGCAGATCCGTGTGCCTGGCGAGTCAAGACCCGCTTCTTATCATCGGGGAGCGCATCAACCCGACCGGCAAGAAAGACCTCCAGGAAGAGCTGCTCTCGGGCCGGATGGCCCTGGTCAAGAGATTCGCCCAGGAGCAGGTCAGAAGGGGCGCTGCACTGCTGGACGTGAACGTGGGCATGCCCGGGATCGACGAAACGCAGACCCTCAGAGAGGTGGTCAAGACGCTGGCGGTTTCAACCGACGCCCCGGTCTGCATCGACTCCTCGGTGCCCGAGGCCATCGAGAAGGCGCTTCGGATCTACCCCGGCCGGGCGCTCATCAATTCCATCTCAGGCGAGGAGCACAAGCTCGAAAAGCTCCTGGAAACTGCGGCCCGCTACGGCGCCATGTTCATCCTCCTTCCCCTGACCGGGAAGAAGCTCCCCCGGAGCTCTTTTGAGCGACAGAAGATCATCCGCGACATCCATGCACGGGCTCAAGGCTATGGGCTCACGAAAGACGACATCGTGGTGGATGCGCTCACCCTGGCGGTGTCAGCCGATCCCGGCGCGGCGAAAGAAACGCTGGCCACCTTAAGATGGTGCTCGGACGAATTCGGCGTGCGTACCGTCCTGGGGCTGTCCAACGTGTCCTTCGGACTGCCGGAGCGCAGATGGATCAACTCGGCTTTTTTGGCCATGGCCGTATCCTGCGGGCTCAGCCTTGCGATCGCCAACCCCATGGGTGAAGAGTTCATGCAGATCAAGCGGGCATCCGACGTTCTCATGAACCATGACCCCCAGGCCAGGGAGTACATCGCGCACGCATCCGACCCGGAGGAAAAGGACGGGGGAGTGACCCGCCCGGATGCCCCCGTCCGGGTGCAGGAAAAAAACCGGTCGCCCGCACAGCGGGTATATGACGCCGTGATCGACGGCTCCCGGGGCGAGATCAAAGACCTGATCGACAAGGCCGTGGCGGGAGGCGTCTCTCCCCGGCAGCTCGTCAATGAGACCATGGTGCCTGCCATTCAGAAGGTGGGAGAGCTCTACGAAAAGAAGATCTACTTCCTGCCTCAGCTCATCGCGAGCGCAGAGGCCATGAAGGAAGGGTTCGAGCACCTTGCGCCGCTGCTCGAGGCTGCGGACGCATGCCCGAAACAAAAGGGCACCGTGATCCTGGCCACTGTCAAGGATGACATCCACGATATCGGCAAAAACATTGTCTCGCTCATGCTGAAGAACCATGGGTTTCACGTGATCGACCTGGGCAAGGACGTCCCGGACCGAGAGATCATCGACGCCGTGATCCGCCACAAACCCCAGGTGGTGGGCCTCTCGGCGCTCATGACCACGACCATGGTGCGCATGAAGGGTATTATCAGACAGGCCCGCGAGGCCGGGCTCTCGTGCCCCTTCCTGGTGGGCGGGGCCGTGGTGACGAAGGCCTATGCGGATTCCATTGAAGCCCACTATGCAAAGGACGGCGTGGAGGCGGTCAGGGTGGTTCAGGCCCTCACCGGACAGGGGGCGTAAAAAAGACTACCCCTGCCCGAGCAATTTTTCCACGACTTTTTCCACATCCCCGCACATCCAGCATACAATGGACCCGTCCGGGGCGATGACAACCTTGGTGGGCACGCCCCGGACCCCGTAGCGGGAGGAGGCGAATCCCTCGGTGTCCAGAAGCACGGGAAAGGGAAGCTCGTATTTTTGGGCAAAGGACGAAACCTTGTCCCGGCTCTCCTGGATGTAGACGGACAGGATCTCGAAATTCCGGCCCTTGTAGCGGTCGTACATCCTCTTGAGGTCAGGGACGTCTTTTTTGCAGTAGGGGCACCAGGTCGTGGTGAAGTTCACCAGCACCACCTTGCCCCGGTAGTCTTCGAGATGAAAGGTTTTCCCGGAGAGATCCCGAAGGCTGAACCCGGGCGCCTGTCCCAGGTTGGCTTCGGTTGCCCCGGCCTTCTCACGGGAGGTTCCCTCGTCACAGGAGGCGATGGGGAGGAACACGACGAGCAGCAGCACGGAACAAACCAGTATTTTTCGCATCATGGATATACCCCTGTTTTAGATCATGAACTGCCCTGCAGTGATCAGGAAATACTCACCCAGGGCCATGAGGGCCCAGCCGAAGGCCTTCTGGATGACCACCATCCATCCTCCTGCCCTGGGAAGGTTGGCAAGGAGCCCGGCGAACGTCCCCAGGACGATCAGGAGCGTTCCCATGCCGAAGGCGAAGACAAAGAGCAGGCTGGTGCCGAAGATCGGGTTCTGCTGCGTTGCCACATAGCTCAGGAGTACCCCGAGAACCGGGGCCGAACACGGGCCCAGGACAAGGCCCACGGTCGCGCCCAGGACAAAGGCGCCCAAAAATCCGCTCCCCGGCCGTGCCGATCGCCGGGTGAGAAACCCGGGCATCGGCAGGGTGAACACCCCGAGCATGGAAAGCCCCATCAGGATGCTGATGTTCGCCACCACGAGATACGTCCAGGGGCTGGTCTGGATCTGCCCGAAGAGCCGGCCGGTCACGGCAGCCGCATATCCCAGGATCGTGTAGGTAAAGGACGTTCCCAGTACGTAGAACAGCGAGAGCACGAAACCCCTGGCCCTGGAGCCCGCGCTCTGGGACGCGATGTATGCCACGGTCACCGGGATCACTGGATAGATGCAGGGCGTAAAGCTTACCAGCACGCCAGCGGCATAGGCGACCACATATGCCATGGGAGACATACCGGAAAGATATGCCTGGAAGCTCGCCAGGATATCCCCGTTCATAGGTGAGCTTCCAGTGCCTTCGCCACTGCCGTCTCCGAGAGGGGGCCCTGAAGGCGCCCCACCTCACGACCGTCTCTGAAGATGATCACGGTGGGCACGCTGAACACCTGCATCCGGGAAGGGATCGAGGGGCTGGTGCCGATGTCGCAGACTCCCAGGCAAAACCGGTCTTCGCGCTTGTGCAAGAGCCCTTCCAGGGAGGTCGATATCTTTTTGCACGACGTGCACCAGGGGGAGGAAAAAATCAGCACCGACACCTGATGCCGTAAAAATTCAGCAAAATTTGTTTCATCAATCTCTTTCAACTCTTTCAAAATGCCACCCCCAGCCCTATATTGATTATCATAAGGGATTTGGGCACAATTTGCCATGCGGTTTTTTAAGAGGGGCACTGCAGCCTAAGGCAAAGGCCGGAGAGAAAAAGGATGATCTTGGGAGAAGGTTCTTTTAAAAAGGGAGAAATCATCATAAACTGGGTTCATGCAGGGTTCTAGAGAAAAAAATGAAGAGGAGAGCATTATGAAGATTCTGGTTGCCTACTACACGAAGACCGGCAATACGAAAAAGGTTGCAGAGGGTATTTATCAGGCCTTGGACAAGAATGACAAAGAGCTGAAAACCATGAAGGAGGTCGAGGACACAGAGGGCTACGATCTCATCTTCTGCGGTTTTCCTGTTCACGCTCACAGTGTGCCTGTTTCCGCGCAGAACTTTCTGAAAAAGATCCCGCCCTCGGCAAAGGTCGCCCTGTTTTCCACGCACGGTTCCCAAAGAGAAGGGCAGATGCCCAAAGAGGCTATTCACAACGCAATCGGTCTGGTCAAGGGCGAGGTCCTCGGGTCGTTCACCTGCAGGGGGGAGGTCGAGCAGGAGATCATCGACGGGCTGGTGAACAGGCCTGAGCACCGGGCTTGGGCCATGGAGGCGCGCTCGGCCCAGTCGCATCCGGACAGCGCGGATCTGGATGACGCCCAGTTTTTTGCAAAGAACATGGTCAGGAGAGCCGTGGGCTTCACAGATTTTGCCAGGAAATGATCCTTCTTACCGGCATATCCCCGGAAGCCGTTCTTAGAAGAGCGGGTAAGAAACTATGAATCTTGTCCGGCTCCCTTCGGCATCATCTGCCACGGGTGGGGCTCCAGGGGCGCAGAAGAAGAATAATTCTCAAGAAAGCTGTGAAACGAAAATATATAAGAGAAAAAGGAGAGGAGATTTTATGGGAAAATTGACGGGAACCCAGACAGAGAAAAACCTGCTCACGTCGTTCGCGGGCGAGTCTCAGGCTCGTAACCGCTACACCTACTTTGCAAGTCAGGCCCGCAAGGAAGGCTATGTCCAGATCGCAGACATCTTCGAGGAGACCGCGAGCCAGGAAAAGGAGCATGCAAAACGGTTCTTCAAGTTTCTCGAAGGAGGAGAGGTCGAGGTCCGGGCAAGCTTTCCGGCCGGGGTTATCGGCACGACCCTGGAGAATCTGAAAGAAGCGGCTGCAGGGGAGAATCACGAGCACACCACCATGTATCCGGGTTTTGCACAGGTGGCGCGCGAGGAAGGTTTCGAGGCCATCGCCCGGGTGTGGGAGGCAGTGTCCGTGGCGGAAAAGCAGCACGAGAAGCGCTATCGTGATCTGGCTGCAAACATCGAGGCAGGCCGTGTCTTTGCAAGAGAGGCCGAGACGGTGTGGAGGTGTCGGAACTGCGGATATCTCCACATGGGCAACGAAGCTCCCGCAACCTGTGCCGCGTGCGCCCACCCCAGGGATTATTTCGAGCTGCTGGGGGAAAACTGGTAATAAATAGCGCCGGCTTTTTTGAGCCGGAACATCCCCTGGGGCATGACAGGTCCTTAAGGGGATGTGAATTTTACGACCGGAAGCAAAAAGGAGGTGCACTATGAGCCGCACCTCCACAACCGGTCTGAGGGGAACCCTGTGGTTTCTTCTCGCTGCCTCCTTGGGGCGCATGATACCGGAGAAGAACATGTACGTGCACTTGACAGCAGGGAAGAGTTCAGGAATAAGATAAAAATGATTGGAATCGGGATCGGGAACTCCCAGTACGAGGTGAGGTTGTTCAGAGAGAAGTACGCTCCTCCCTTCCCGTTGTTCGATGACAGAAGCTCTGCGGTGGCGGGCTCTCTCAGCGGAATATACACACCCCACCACTTCGGGCTCAAGATGGAGGACAGTTCGATCCGGGAAATTTTTTATTCGGAATCCGGTGTTTTTCCCGATGCCGAAGCATTTCTTGAAATGATCGCGGAAGAATCGGGTATCCAGCGAGGAGGAAATTCATGAAGATGACGATCCGGGCGGCTTTTCTGGGGCTGGTATTCGCTGTGCTGGTGGGAACGGCTGCGCATGCCGCATCCGATGCGCTCAAGGGGATGGTCTACGACACCGGGCCGCTCAAGGCGACCGACAGCAAGCTGAAGGTGCGGGTCGGCGAGCAGGCCCCTGATTTCACCCTGAAGTCCGTATCGGGCAAGATGGTCTCCCTGTCCGAATACAAGGGAAAGAGCAATGTGGTCATCTCCTTCATTCCTGCTGCATGGACGGCCGTGTGCTCCGACCAGTGGCCCGGGTATGCTCTCGCGCAGGACGTTTTCAGGAAAAACGAGGCCGTGGTTCTGGGTATCAGCACGGACAATGTCCCCTCTTTGTACGCCTGGACCTCGCAGATGAACGGAGTGTGGTTTCCGGTCCTCTCCGACTTCTGGCCCCACGGGGATGTGGCACGGAAGTATGGGGTGCTCCGCTCCGACGGCACAGCGGACCGCACGATCCTCATCGTGGACAAGAAGGGCAGGGTGCGCTACATCGGGCTGCACAGCATCAATGCCAGGCCCCCTCTCGAAGAGGTCATTCAGGAGCTGGAGAGGATCAGATAGCGGACAGGGCGGCCCTTAAACTGCCCGGAGCCCGGGATCAGCCCGCGCCCGGCTGTCCCAGAGGGATGAGGGACGACCGATACCGGGCGGCCAGCTCGACGTACATCTGCTTGCCCATGAGCATGATCTCCCGGTACTCTTGCGTGATATCCCCCTTCTCCACGGCGGGCGAGCCCGCGTAGAGCTTGTTGGGGGGGACCACCTGATTTTTCTTTATCAGCGAATGCTCTGCCACGATGCACCAGTCTCCCACCACGGAGTTGTCTCCCAGGGTGGCATGCATGCCCACCACGGCGTAATCGCCCACCCGGCTCCCATGCACCAGGGCCAGGTGTCCGATGGTGACGGCCCTGCCGATCTCCACCGTGGCCGGGGTATGGATGACCACCCCGTCCTCCACAGCGGTTTCATCCCCGATCGCGATACGCCCGAAATCCCCCCTGATCACCGCCCCGGGGCCTATCCAGCACCGGCTCCCGATGTTGACGTCCCCGATGATATACGCACTGGGGGCCACCCATGTCTCCTTGCCAATAACCGGTGTTTTACCGTTGAATGTGTAGATTGCCATAAATCCTCCCTTTGACGTGATCACCGGACCGCGTTTTTTGTCCTTCTTTACTCTCCCCGAAGGTATCTGTCCACCAGCAGTGGGATAAAGGTCGTGAGGTCTTCCACGATGCCGTAATGGGCCACGCGGAAGATAGCGGCGCAGGGATCGGTGTTGACGGCAACGATCATACCGGAATCCCTCATCCCGGCTAAGTGCTGGATCGCGCCGGAAATCCCGCAGGCCAGATAGAGCCGGGGCGAGACAGTATTCCCGGTCGAGCCGATCTGATGGCTGTAGTCCAGCCATCCCTGATCGCATACGGCTCGGGTTGCTCCGAGAGCCGACTTCGGGAAGAGCGAAGAGAGCATGGTGACGAGCCGGATGTTCTCTCCGCTGCCCAGGCCCCTGCCCGCCGAAACAATGACCTCGGCCCTGGTCAGGCCCATGTTCGCATGAACCGGAGCCCTGGCCCCGCGGCTGCAGGTGGACAGAGAGATGTCGCCTGCCGGTACGATCCTGACCTTTCCCGGATTCCCGGGCGCGACATCATCCGGGGCGAACGCCTCGGGCAATACGGTCAGGACCACTCTCGGCCGGTCTGCACGCACCTCGGCCCGGAACCTCCCATGGTGCACAGAGCGGATAAAGGTCCCCTGGCCCACGTCTTCGACCGCGGTGATGCAGCAGGCATCGATCCCTGCGGAGAGCTGCGGGGCGAAATCGATGCCCCGGGAGGTATGAGCTGTGACGATATGGGCCTCCTCGGGTGCATCCCGGAAAAACGGGACAAGGGTACGGATATACGCCTCGGCCGAGTACTCCCGAAGATGGCTGCCGGCCAAACCCGCGACATCGAGTCCGGTTCGATGTGCAAGCTCATCGGCAAGCTGCTCGATAGCACCCTCGTCCGAGAGCACCATCATGACCGGATCGGCTACGCCGCATCTGCGGGCAAAGGAGACCAGGCGCCAGGTTTCTTCCCGGACTCTGCCGCCCTCGTGAAGGGCAATGATGAAAAACCGTCCGTTCATTTTTTAGCTCCTTACCTGGGCAGCAGCGAATGCTCGCGGAGGATACGGATGAGCTTATCGGCCTTCTCCACGGCGGCGCCTTCGATGACCTCCCCCTGTCTCCCTTGGGCGGGCGGGAGAATGCGGACAAGGCCCTGGGTCGGAGGCGGAGCTGCAAGACCGGACGCCTCGATGCATTCCAGCTCGGACGATCGCGCCCTGAGCACGTGCGAGAGAGCGGGGTACCGGGGTGTATTGATTCCCGACTGGATCGTGAGCACGCAGGGCAGGGCAAGTGTCAGACATTCCCGGGAGCCTCCCTCGACTTCGCGCTCCACAGCGACCCGGCCCCCATCAGCGGATATTTCCTCGAAGATGACTCCGGTGGCGCATCCGTATTCCAGCACCGCAGCCAGGAGCGGACCCACTTGGGACTCCATGTCGTCCTCGGCCATGACTCCGGCGAGCACGAGATCATAGCCCCGGCCGCGCGCTGCCGATGCGATGAGGTGGGCTCGCTCGAACGCGCTCAGGCAGGTCTCGCCAGGGGTCTGCACATGGATCCCATGATTCGCCCCCATCTCCAGAGCGCGCCTGATGATCCTGCTCACCCGGGGAGACCCCACGGAAATTGCGTCGACAACAGCACTACTCAGGCGCTCCCGGATGCGCAGCGCCTCTTCGAGTGCATACTCGTCGTAGCGATTCATCCTGAAGACCGTGTGCGGACCGAAGGTCACCCGCCCGGCGGACTCGTCGAACACGAGGGTCTCGGGACTGTCGTACACCTCTTTGATGCAGACGAGGATCTTCATGGCCTGTAATCTCCATGCTCCTGCTTTTTTATGCATACCATATCCAAAAAGAGAGAGGCTTTGCAACGGAAAAAACCGAACGACCGTTCGTTTATGATTGACAGGGCCCTCCGGCCCCTGATATAAATAAAACCTATGAGTGTGCTGTATTTGATTCGTCACGGACAGGCATCGTTCGGTTCGGAGAACTATGACAGGCTCTCGCCCATGGGCAGGCAGCAGGCATTCATTCTCGGAGAGCATCTCTTTGAAGCCTTGGTGGTGCCCGACGCCGTCTATTCGGGTAGCATGGTCCGCCAGAAGGATACGGAAAAAGAAGTGCGGGCGTGCTACCGGAAGCATGGACGCGTGCTTCCCGAGGCCGCAGTCCTGAGCGGGCTCGACGAGTTCGATTCCTCGGCCGTTATCCTCTCCCAGCTCCCCGGCATGCAGGCCGAAGATCCCTCGATCCAGGAGCATCTCCCGCGCATGTACGAGAGCAGAGAATCGTTCAAGCGCGTCTTTGAAGGTGCCATGCTCAGGTGGGTCTCCGGCAGGTTCGATAACGGCAGGGTTCAAACGTGGAGCGATTTCTGCGCTCGGGTTGCGGGCTCGCTCAAGCGGATCATGGAGGAACAGGGAAGGGGCAAGGTCATCCTGGCCTTCACCTCTGGCGGTCCCATCGCAGCGGCCATGCAGCACGTCCTGTCGCTCTCGCCCGAGGCTGCCATCCGGCTCAACTGGCAGGTGATCAATGCGTCGTACACCAAGTTCATGTACAACGACAAGCGGATCACCCTGGCGGGCTTCAACTGCTCCAGCCACCTGGATCTGCACGCCGACCGGCTCAGGCTCGTCAGCTACCGGTGAAGAAACCTTAAAAGAGGAGGGTGATATGGATTTTGAAATCCCGGACAAGATCAAGGCGATCACGGAGATGATCGACGAGTTTGTAGACAAAGAGCTTATTCCCATGGAGAGGGAATTCCTGGGCAAGGACTTCCGCGCCATGCTCCCGGCCCTTCAGGAAAAGCGCGACACGGTCAAGAAGATGGAACTGTGGGCACCGAACCACCCGAAGGAATACGGCGGGATGGGCCTGAATCTGGTGGAACACGCCTTTGTCTCCGAGGCCCTCGGACGGACCCCCATCGGGCACTACGTGTTCGGCTGTCAGGCGCCCGATGCCGGGAACATCGAGATCCTTCACCTGCACGGGACCCAGGAGCAGAAGGAGAAATACCTGCGGCCCCTGGTCGAGGGAAGGATCCGGAGCTGCTTCTCCATGACCGAGGTGGAGATGCCGGGCTCAAACCCGGTCATGATGGAGACCACTGCGATCAAGGACGGGGCCGACTACGTCATCAACGGCCAGAAGTGGTACAGTTCGTCATCGGACGGGGCCGAATTCGCCATCGTCATGGCGGTCACCAATCCGGATGCGCCCACCTACCTCCAGGCAAGCATGATCATCGTGCCCTGCAGCACCCCGGGCTTTAACCAGGTCAGGAATATCCCGGTCATGGGGGAGGCGGGCACGGATTACACGGGCCACGGCGAGATCCTCTACCAGAACTGCCGTGTGCCGCAGAAGAACCTTCTGGGCGGCGAGGGGCACGGATTTGTCATCGCCCAGGAGCGCCTCGGCCCGGGCAGGATCCACCACTGCATGCGTTGGATCGGCATTTGCAACCGCTGCTTCGACCTCATGTGCTCACGCGCGTCCAAACGGGCCATCTCGCCTGACGGCAAGACCCTGGCCACCCGGCAGATCATCCAGGCATGGATCTCCGAATGCGCTGCCAATATCCAGGCAGCACGGCTCATGATCCTGAACACGGCCTGGAAGATGGAGAAATACGGGAACAAGGCCGCCCGGCAGGACGTGTCCATGATCAAGTTCTTTACCGCGAACGTGATGCAGGACGTGATCGACAAGGCCCTGCAGGTTCATGGGGGACTGGGCATGACCGACGACATCATCATTCCCTTTTTCTACCGTCACGAGCGGGCCGCCAGGATCTATGACGGGGCCGACGAGGTGCACAAGGTGTCGCTTGCCAGGAGGATCCTCAGGGAGTACGAGGGCCGGGAGATACGCTGAGCAGGGAAAAAACAGGGAGCAGGCATGAAGTTCGAGGCGTTCAGGAAATCGATCCGGCTCTCCAAGGAGGACATCTCCCGCAGCCTCCTGGAAGAAAACAGGGACCGCATCAAGATCAAGAAGGAAAAGGTCGCTGTGAGGAACCTGGTGAAGATCCTGGACGCTGCGCTCGCTATCAGCAATGCCAAGGGTTTCGCATCGATGAGCCTGCGCGATCTGAGCAGCGAGGCGGGCTTGAGCATGGGGGCACTGTACTCGTACATCTCCAGCAAGGAAGAGCTCCTCGACATGATTCAGCAGCAGGGAAGGACGGTGGTCGCCAGGATCATGAGCGAGAACCTTTCCGGTATCAACGAGCCGGCGGAAAAGCTGCAAAAAGCCATCCAGGCCCATCTCTATCTGAGCGAGGTACTGCAGCCCTGGTTTTATTTTTCCTACATGGAGACCAAGAACCTGCCCAGGGAAGCTCACAGAAAGGCGATCGAGTCAGAGCTTTTCACCGAGGGGATATTCGCCGACATCATCGAGGCAGGCATGGCCAAGGGGGTGTTCCGGCAGGTTGATCCCCGGCTGAGCGCTGCGCTGATCAAGGCCATGCTTCAGGACTGGTACCTCAAGAGATGGAAGTACGAGCGCCGCAAGGTCACGGTGGAAGAGTACGGCGAGTTCCTGATGGATCTCGTTCTGTCATATATTCTGGTCAGTGACTAGAGAATGTCTGTTCCTGAGAGCGGAATGTTTCTCGGGATGCGCACCGGGACACGCGCGTCTCTTGCCCGGGCCAAAGGTGGATTTTGAAAAAGGAGGAAGGCAATGGATCTTTCCGACAAGGCAGTGGACATCAGACAGGGTGAAGAGCTCGATACACAGAAGGTGGGAGAGTACCTGCGGGAAACGCTCTCCGGTCTCTCGGGCGAGATGGCGGTAGAACAGTTCCCCAGCGGGTTTTCCAACCTCACCTATCTGATCCGTGTGGGCGATACCGAGCTGGTCCTGAGGAGGCCGCCGTTCGGCACCAAGGCAAAGAGCGCCCACGACATGGGCAGGGAATACCGGATCTTAAGCGCGCTCAAAGACGTCTATCCCTACTGCCCCAGGCCGCTTATCTACTGCGATGACGAGTCCGTGATGGGCTGCCCGTTCTATGTGATGGAGCGCATCAAGGGCATTATTCTGAGGAAAAACCTGCCCAAAGGCCTTACGCTCAGCCCGTCGGACATGCGCGTCCTGTGCGAGAACCTGCTCGACGTGCACCACCGGCTTCATTCGATCGACTACAAGGCAATCGGGCTGACCGATTTCGGCAGGCCCAAAGGGTATGTGAAGAGGCAGATTCAGGGCTGGTCGGAGCGCTACCGCGCCGCACGCACGCCCGATGCCCCTGACTTTGAAAACGTCATGCTGTGGCTTGTCGAGACGATGCCGCCCGACTTCCCCAAGCCGGGCATCATCCACAACGACTACAAGTTCGACAACGTAGTGCTGAGCCCGGACAACCCGCTTGAGATCATCGGGGTGCTCGACTGGGAGATGGCCACGATCGGTGACCCGCTCATGGATCTGGGCAGCTCGCTCGGCTACTGGGTCCAGGCGGACGACCCCCAGGATTTCCAGGCCGCACGGATGCTCCCTACCACGCTTCCGGGCGCCTTGACCCGCGAGGAGATGGTCAAACGCTATGCCGAGCTCACCGGTGTCCGGATCGACAACTTCGACTTCTACCTGTGCTTCGGGCTTTTCCGCCTGGCGGTCATTGCCCAGCAGATCTACTTCCGCTTCTATCACGGACAGACAAAAGACGAGCGGTTCAAGATGCTCATCTTCGCCGTGCATATCCTCGAGCAGGCCGCCGTGAGGACGATGCGAAAAAGCGGATTGTGAGCAGGGAGACTGCGAGCAGAGGGTGCAGATTCCCGCCGGATGTGCACGAGAGAGAAAAGGAAGAGAGCTTTTTTAAGGAGGGAAGCATATGGAAAAGATCGATTTCCACCTTGATGGAAAAATCGCCCTGGTGACCGGCGCGAGCAGAGGCATCGGCGAGGCCATTGCCGTGACGCTGGCAGACTACGGGGCACACTGCATCCTGGCGAGCAGGAAGGCGGATGCGCTCAAGGGTGTAGCCGAAAAGATCGTCTCGCGGGGAGGGAAGGCAGACGTGATGGCCTGCCACGTGGGCGACCTCAAACAAATCGAGACACTCTTCGGGAACATACGCGAGCGGTTCGGCACGCTGAACATTCTCATCAACAATGCCGCCACCAACCCGTATTTCGGTGAGATGATCAATGCCGACGAAGGGGTGTGGAACAAGACCCTCGACGTGAACCTCAAAGGCCCCTTCTTCATGATCCAGCACGCGGCAAAACTCATGATCGGAGGCGGCTCCATCGTGAACGTGTCTTCCATCAACGGCATCAAGCCCGCGCCCTTCCAGGGGGTGTACTCCATCACCAAGGCGGGCCTCATCTCCATGACCCGGGCATTCGCCAAGGAACTCGCCGGCAGGAACATCCGGGTCAATGCCCTGCTGCCCGGGCTGGTGGAGACCAGCTTCTCAAAGGCCATCATGGAAAACGACATGATCTACGACTACGCGGTCAAGATGATTCCCCTGGGAAGGCACGCCCAGCCGAGCGAGATAGCAGGCGCGGTGCTCTATCTGGTGTCGGACGCCGCACCGTTTACCACGGGGGCGTCTTTGGTGGTGGACGGCGGGGCCCTGGCATGAGTGACGGCTTTACGCCAATGAACGGCACGACGGTTATTATTAAAGGAGGATCATATGGAGCTCTCCGATATCAAACGCGTTCTTATCCTCGGGGCCGGGACCATGGGTCAGCAGATCGGGTTTACCTGCGCCATGCACGGATATACCGTAGTAATGCACGACCTCTCGGAGGAGATCCTGGACAAGGCCACGAGGCGCATGGAAAAGCTCGGATCGTGGTTTGTCTCGGTGGGCCGGATCACCCCGGATCAGCTCGGCGAGATCATGGCCCGCATATCCGGCGCCACGGACCAGGCGCTTGCGGCCCGTGACGCGGATTTCATCAGCGAGTCCGTCCCCGAGGACCCGGCGATCAAGGCCCGTATCTTCAGCCGGTTCAACGAGCTCTGTCCTCAGCGCGCGATCTTTACTACCAACACCTCCATGCTGGTTCCCTCCATGATCGCTGAGGAAACAGGCAGGCCGGAGAGATTTGCGGCCCTGCATTTCCACGACGTCCGGATATCCAATGTCGTGGATGTCATGCCCCATCCGGGCACCGATCCTGAGGTGACCAAGCTTGTCAGCGGGTTTGCAAAGAGCATCGGCCAGATCGTGATCATGCTCAACCGGGAAAACAACGGCTACGTATTCAACACCATGCTCTCAAGCCTGTTCTTTTCCTCACTCACCCTGGCGTCGAAGGGGGTGGCCTCGATCGAGGACATCGACCGCTCGTGGATGGGCGTCATGCACACCCCGGTCGGTCCTTTCGGCATCATGGATCAGGTGGGGCTCTCCACGGTCCATACCATCACCGACTACTGGGCCAAAAAGACGGGCGATGCGCAGGCACAGGCAAACGCGGATTTTCTGAAAATCTATGTTGACAAGGGCCTGCTGGGCTTCAAGACCGGGGAGGGCTTCTATACGTATCCGAACCCCGCGTACACCGATCCGGGGTTTCTCACAGGGGAGATCAAGGCAAAGTAAAGAGAGGGGATGAGCGCTTACTGCCCACGCGATCCGCACCATGGGGCCTGCAGGTGCCGGGCAGGTGCAGCAGCAGCGCATACTTTCTTGAAATGACAAGCCATTGCGACGCGATGGATAATCGAGGAAACTCCAGAAAATCAAAGATAACGTCAATGATCGCTTCTCTATAGACGCGCACTGGGAAAAGATGTATAAAGAAGGGGTGAAAAGGCATCAACGAGCTGATATTGCACTATTTTCAGTGCCGGAGTCAAGGGCAGTACCCGTGGTCGCCTCGATGGATCATCGGTTCCTTCCCGCCCCCTTCCTTTTCCGGAACATCCATATTTTTTACCATCACCGGGAAAAATCAAACACGAAGGAGTTGCACCATGAATACACCCTATGCAGATCTCATGAAATTTTTTCAGACCGCCTCCTCGCGAGGCAAACCCGAATTCATCAGCCCGAACAGGAAAATATTTGAAGATCAAGCGGTTGTCTTGAGGAGATTCGATGAGGACCGCGCAGGCGATCCGATCCTGATCGTTCCTCCCCAGGCCGGTCACCACTCCAGCATAGCCGACTATGCCCCGAACCAGAGCCTGGTGCAGACCTGCCTGCGGCAGACGAACCATCCGGTGTATGTCATCGAGTGGAAATCGAGTACCCTGAGCAGGAGGGGGGAGACCATCGACGACCTGGTGAAACAGACCATGTTGTGCGTGAAGAAGGCGGGCCCTCCCGTCATCCTTGCGGGCCTGTGCCAGGGCGGGTGGCTCTCGGCGATCTATGCCGCCCTGTTCCCCGATGATGTGCGCGCCCTCATGCTTGCTGCCGCACCCATTGATTTCACTGCGGGCGGCGGCAAGATACAGGACATGGTCAACACCCTGCCGCTCATGTACTATCAGTATCTCGTGGGATTAAGCGGGGGCAACATGTCAGGCGATCTCATGCTCATGGGATGGAAGATGATGAACTCCTACGACCGGTTCGTCCGGGACTACCTGAACCTCTGGATCAACGTACAGGACGAAAGCTACCTGGAGAGGACTCGGAAGTTCAGCCGATGGTACGAGTATGCCCAGGACATCTCCGGGCGGTGGTATCTTGATGTCGTCGAAAAGCTCTTCAAACAGAACAGGCTGATCAGGGGCACCCTGGAGGTGCTCTGCGAATACGTCGACCTGCAGAACATATCGTGCCCCCTGGCGCTGCTTGCAGGCGAGCGGGACGACATCACCCTCGTGCCCCAGGTGCACAATCTCGAGCACTACGCCTCCACGCCCAGGGATCATATTTTCAAGGCCGTAATCCCTCAGGCGGGGCACATCTCCGTGTTCATGGGCAGAAGGGCGCTGCAGCACGAATGGCCGGCAGCCCTGGCCTTTATCGACGATGCCGCCTATGCGCCGGGAGCGAGGGTCGCCCCTGCAGACCTGATGGATATGGCTCGAAGCGTCTGAAAACCGAAACCTTAGTGTAGGTGCTGTCCCTAGTCCTTGCCGTTTTTCGCCCCCGGTGAATCCGGGGGCGGGCCGAAGAGGTTCTGAAAACGGGTGAGCTCCGAGAGGGTCTTATGAGCCATGTCCGAGTAGTTGAGCTGCATGTCGACCCATTTGCCGAACTGCTCGTCCATGGCCTTCTTGAACTGGATGTATCCGTGGATGGTCTGCTCCAGGTATTTCTGAAAAAATTCCTGGAGCAGGTCCTCGCCGTAGCGGATGATCAGATGGAGGAGTTCCGCCGGCAGCAGCGCGTTCTTTTTCCGTGCCTGTTCCAGAACGATCTGTGTGAGTATGAACGCGGTCACATCCTCCTGAGTCTTCGCATCGACAACCTGGACGTCCACGCCCTGCTTGATGATGTCCGCAACTTGGCTCAGGGTGATGTAGGTGCTCCGGTTCGTGTCATACAAACGCCGGTTCCCATATTTTTTTAAAAGCAGCTTTTCTCTGTCAGCCATCTTGATCACCCGGACCGCCTTTCACCGGATGCAAGGAGGGCTTCAATCCTGCCTCCTTGACACCGGCACAGCGGTCCTCCTTTCGCACACAATACATCCGCTTCATAACACAAGGCAGAGATAAAAGCCATAAAAAATGACACGCCGCAACAAAATTCCCGATCAACCTCAATAACAATCCCTGATATGATCATAGCAACCAGATAATTATATAGATAATAATAGAGTTTATCAACAAATCCACCTCCTCTCGACCCAGTATGTTGCAATGCAATAATTACCTTGACAAATGATCGGAGGACCCTATTATTGGTTTGAGATGAATGCTTTTCAAAAAGAAAAGGGAGGAGCGAACCATGGATATGAAGACAATGGCCCTACAGATGATTGATTTGCAGAAGGTGGCCTTTGACAACGGTTATGAAACCATCGTCACTCTGCAGGATCAGGCCGAGAAGGTGCTCAATGCGTTCATAGACCGGACAGGCTGGTTTCCTGCCGAGGGCAAGGGCGCTCTGCTCGAATGGACGACCATGTACAAGAGCGGCAGGGATGATTTCAAGAAGGCGATAGACGATGGGTTCGATCAGCTCGAAAGGCATATCTCCTCCTCACTGGGAATTATGCAGTAGGCGCGGTGCCCGGATGCGGGGAAGAGAGAAAAGGGGTACTGGAAATGGATCAGAAAACCATGGTAAAGCAGGCCTTTGACTTTCAGAAAGCCGCCTTGGACAATGTATACAGAAACCTGGTCGCCATCCAGGATCAGACCGAGAAGTCGATCAGCCAGTTCCTGGACAGGATGCCTTGGATGCCTGAAGGAAGCAGGCAGATCATCATCCGATGGGGGAACATGTATAAAAAAAGCAGGGATGATCTCAAGAAGGTGATGGACGACGGGTACGACAAGATGGAATCGTATCTCGTGTCCACCGCCGAGGCGACCCAGAGGGTTGCGGGACAGGCTCAGGAGACAGGACAGAAACCCGCGCAGCAGGCCCGGCAGACAACCCGGCGCGCCTCCCGGCAGGCACCCAGAACCGCTGCCGAGACGAGAAGGGCTTCTGCGAAGAGCCCGGAGAAATAGTGAAAGAGTCCAAAAGCGCCGCAGGCTGTGGAAGCTCGCGGAAAAGACCGTACATGTATTGGAAGAATCGGCCAGGCAGGACCTCCTTTGCTCATACGGGAGATCATCTTTGTAAAATAAAGTGGCGCCTGTTTGTTCATGAAACCTGAGGGCTCCTCCGCCTGATCGTACGACCTTTGGGAAACAAGGCGCCGATCCGATCGAAAGCCTGCCAGTGCAGGGCTTTAGCCGGCTGTCTTGGGAGTTTGCCAAACTTGAGAGAATCGGCCGGGGTCGTATTAAATCAATGATATGGGCCTTTGAAGGGCAATCCCCTTGACCCGGCTTCAAGCAAAAAAAGCTTGAACAGGAATGTGCCTCCCTTCAAGGTCCTTAATTTAGGGCGGATTCAAGAAGGTTCTGATAATGAACTCGTGAAAGCATTGCGTCAGCGCCGGCCAAGAGCGTGCTGCCCCAAGGACGGCGAGCCGTGCATCTCTGCAAGGAAAAAAAGGCTCTAGCCGGAGCGTTCCCATAAAGGGGAATGAAAAATACCTTAAAAAGGGAGGAATGGGCATGGACCAGAAACAGGCGGTACGGCAGATGATCGATTTTCAAAAATCTTCTTTTGACAACAGCTTCAATGCAATGGTGATGATCCAGGAGCAGGCGGAAAAAATGGCAGAGACCTTTCTCGACCAGGCAAAGTGGCTTCCCGATGACGGCAAGAGCGTTCTGAATCAGTGGATCAGCGCATATAAAAAGGGGAGGGCCGAGTTCAAGAAGTCCGTGGACGAGAACTTTCAGAAGGTAGACGAATATTTCAGCACATCGGGAAAAGAGAAAAAATAAGTGACCTCGATGCGGTCGCTCTACAGGAGAGGAGAATGCTTTCGAACGAAGCTCGAAGCCTTGATGATCCGGTTTTTCCCATAGATACCCCCGAGCATGCCGGCGAGTTGTCGGAAAAGATATGGGGCGCCTCCCTGGCACAGGCAAGGAATTCTCAGGTCTATGCCAACGGCCTGCTGTGGTATTACCGTGACTTTATCGATGCCTTTGTCATTTCGCTCAGCTATTTTCTGGACGTGGAAAGCCGGAGGATTTTGGAATATCCGCCAGCTCAGACCATCATGGATTATACCAAGCTGCTTCTTCTGAACCAGCAGCTTGCCCTGAGGGCACTGAAGTCCAGCATATCCACGGTCGGGCAATATTATATCCCCCGATACCACGAGATCACCGATTCCTGGCTCAACACCGCCTTTTCCCGAGACGGCAGGGACATAGCCGAGCTGTTCACAGAGCGGGAAAGGCTCATGGAAAAGGTCGTGTATGAGTATCCCGAGGCAATACGCAACATCCGAAGCGAGTACGGGTTCCATTTCGATCAGGCGGGATACCGCAAGGCCGGTGAGACGGATCGGTTCCTGCTCTACCAGGTGCTCCCTTCTCATGGGGACGTCTCGGTCAGGCAGGACGCGAAACCGATGATCATCATCCCGCCTTTCGTGCTGGGGACCAATATCCTGGCCTTCCTTCCCGGTGAAAACAAGAGCTTCGTGCATGCCTTTGCCAACAAGGGGATCCCGACCTATATCCGCATCGCCAAGAATATCTGGACAATCCCGGCCTTTCAGGTCATGACCGGTGAAGATGACGCGCGGGATACCCGCTACTTCGCCGAGATCGTCAAGAAGAGCCACGGCAAACCCATAACCCTGTGCGGATACTGTCAGGGCGGTTTCACCTCCCTGTGCGGGCTCCTCTCGGGTGAACTCGACGATCTGGCGGATACCCTCATCACCTGCGTCTCGCCCATGGATGGAACCAGGAGCCCGGGGCTCTCCAGTTTCCTGCAGAGTCTCCCGCCCCGATTCAATGATCTCGCCTATGGAACGAAAACACTTCCGAACGGAAACAAGGTCGGCGACGGCAAGCTCATGGGATGGGTCTACAAGCTCAGGGCCATCAACGATGAATTCCCGCTCATCAGCTTCTACCGGGATATGGTGATGCTCTCGACCAACGGCAGGCCGAGGGAGAAGTTCAACAAGACAGCACTGGCAATCAACTACTGGCTCTCGTACGAGCGGACCGATCTCCCCCTGGAGATCACCACAATGAGCTTCCGGTCGTACAACATCCCCATCACGAGCGACGGGACGCTGCCGGTGCGGCTCTTCGACAGGAAGCTCAACCTGCGCCGCATGCAGGAAAAAGGCTACCGCTGGCTCATCTGCTATGGAGAACGGGACGATCTGGTGGAGAAGGAAAGCGCGCTTGCACCCCAGGATTTCATCGATGTCGAGGTGACCGGATTTCCGAAGGGGCATCTTGCCATCGCCACGTCCTGGTCCAATCCGAAGTCGGAGTTTTCCTTGGATAAGCGCTTCGGCGAGAACAATGTCCGTGGTCCGGTCCTGTTTCAGTTGGAGATCGACCAGTCATAAGAACAAAGGGGAACAATTATGGATACGCAGGCACTGGAACTCTGGGGAAACACCTTCCTGAACGCCGCACGAGGACAGAAGCTCATGGAGGATTATTCGCAGATGATGACCAAGGGGTTCGGAAACTTCCAGGATATATTCGGAATGTTTCGCAAG
>Ga0172382_10000270_pt1 | contig 95428 bp, 65 predicted proteins | sample Leawel138RmetaG_FD_122245 | JGI IMG/M metagenome (GOLD analysis project Ga0172382, IMG submission 122245) | Leachate microbial communities from a municipal landfill in Southern Ontario, Canada - Leachate well 138R metaG | ecosystem: Engineered > Solid waste > Landfill > Unclassified | place... | reverse complement strand
CTACTTCTTCTACAACCGTGCGCTTAAACGCTTCGCTGTATCTAACATATGGCTTTTTACTGTTCATGAGTCAACTCCTCTATCATGTGGTAATGAGTCAACCATTTTCAGGACGGGTCATTAATAGCTTCCTTACTGGGTTCTGGTCATGATATGGTCATGATGTGGTCATCGCCATGAGCGTATCATCACCAAACGATGAGCTGAACCCAATAGGTAAGACACAGCAAGGCAGGAGGTTATGAGGGGATTTGGAATTTTGCTTCAAGTCAATAAACGCATAAATTGATGAACAATTCAGAATATCATGCTTATGTGGCTATAATCATGTATGTTAGCTCAATGGCTGTGTTGTAATTTTCGAAGCCTTTGCTCAAAAAATAATCTCGTCTTATCCCTGTTTCAGAGGCATGCTCACAAAGACAGTCGTGCCCCTATTTTCTACGCTCTTGATCCAGATATTCCCGCCATGTAGGTCAACGATGCGTTTCGAGGTGGAAAGCCCCAATCCCAGTCCGCTGGAACGGTATTCAACGGTTCCCGACTTATGGGCATATATCTCATTGAGCTCATAGAACTTACGGAAGACATTTTTAAGCTGATATTCAGGGATTCCGATGCCGTTATCCTGCACAAAAAAGACCATGCTTTCCTTGCCTTCAATGCGTTCTTGATGGAAAGCCGCCATTCTCGCACCGATGATAATTGTGCCAAAATCGTTGGTAAAGCGTATCGCATTGAGCACCAAATTATAGATCATCAGATGCAGCCCTTCCCAGTTCGCATATAGCTCCGGCAGCTTTTTCTCCACTTCGAGGCGAATGAACATCTTGCGATTTCGCGAGAGAATCTCCACTTCCTGCTGCACCAATTCCAGGATCTCATTCACATTCACCATCGACATATTTAGCTCTTTTGTAAGGTTGTAGCGGTTCATCGTGGTGATATCACCGGCGGTGAGGATGAGCTTTTTGACGGACTGTTCGATCTTGTCAACGATCTCGTCTTTTTCGTCTTCATCTGAATAGAGTTTGCGTTTGAGCCGCGAAACATAGCTCTGAAGCGTGGTTAGTGGGGTATTGAGCTCATGCGAGACGATCGCCATGAACTCATCTTTAAGCAGTTCAAAGCCTTTAAGTTCATTGCTTTTTTGCAGGATGCTTTCATAGTGCATTGCGTTCTTTATCGCGATAGAAACCTGCTCCGCATAAAGCGATATAATCTCTTGTTTGAGATACATAGCTCGCCTATTGTCATCCATATTATCAAGATAGAGGAAGCCAAAGATTGTGTCGTTTACAATTATGGGCGTACAGAAGATGGTATAGAGTCGATAGTCTTGCACGCTGATCGCATCCATGAAACGCTTGTCGTCCATAGCGTTAAAGGTGCTGATCATCTCCTCTCTGCTCTGAGATTCAGCCAACACGGATTTGCTCACGCCTGCGACCTTGGTCAAGAACTGCTTCTCTCTATCCATCTGCACTTTATAGATGTTGTTGCCATCGCTATCTCTTTTGATGAGAAAACCTCGTCCGGCATTGGTGAAATCGATTGCAGAAGACACAATTTCCTGTTCGAGATCGTCAATATCCACGATTCTCATCAGATCATGCGAGATTTCAATGAGTTGATTCATCTTTTGGATGCGCATGGTAATTTCAGAATAGTCCTGTATCCTCAGCAAGAGTGCGGCGAGATGTTGGCGTATATTTCGCATCATAGCAAGCTCTTGGCGTGTGAAAGGCAGTTCGCCATCGTCGGAGAGAATGAGATAGCCAATCTGTTTGAAACCCGCTTGCAATGGGATGATGGCGACATTGCGCTTGTCCAAAGTGGTGATGACGAGATTGTCGTTGCGCATTGCCCTGTTGATCTCATCGCTGAGCCGAGCGGTGATTGCGCCGGATTGATTGAAGTTAAAGGAATGAAAAATGGTGTAATTCTGTATCTTTTCAGAGTATTGCATGAGCTGGAAACGCCAGGGCGAAAAGACCTCATTCACTCCTTTTTCGATCAAGAATTTGATGCGATCCAAGTTATTCACATTGGCGATATCAAAAAGCAGTTCGTTCCATTTTCTGCGGGAATCTCTTGCACGCGACTTGAGCGGGATAAGGTCAAACTTCTTCAGGTTCTTAATCTGGTATTCATTGATAGAGAGATAGTTAGACCGATCATCTTTAGGTGTATTCTCGGTGATCTTAAAAAGATATTCTTGATACTCAGCATAGGCTTTTTCTGCCAAAGAATCCTGCTTGAGCTCCAAGAGAATCTGCAGGCGTATCTGCATGAGCTCCACATTTAGCTGATAGTATTCAAAATCCATCCATTTATCGAGATTGTTTTTGACTCTTCTGAGTATGTCTCGAAGCGGAATCTCGGTGGAGAGCAAATCCAGCCTAAGCTGTATCACATCAAGCTTACATAGCCAATAGCGATAGTTGTTTTGCGTAGCGAGTTCGCGCCCTTTGTTGATGGTCTCCTGGGCTCGGGAATAATTGCCCAATCCATAGTTGCACATCGCTTCCATGGTATAAAACACGGTTATAGCATAGAGGTTGTTGATCTCGCCGGCATAGTGCAAGGCTAATTTCAACTCTTCTAATGCCTTATCATATCTATTTTCTGCCATTGCAATAAGGCTGAGAACGTTGTGGTGAAACTCTTCTTCATGCAGAAGTTTGAAATTGATATCGACATTACTGCCGAGCAGACTTCTGAGCTTCTTGGGGCTCATCATCTCGCTGAGATAGTAGAAGTATGTCTTAACTAAGGGGTTTATCTCTCTTAAGTGTCCTTTGATGAGATCGGGTTCATTCTGCAGAATATAATCAAAATAATAGCCGAAGCCTTTGATCTTACTCTTTGTGAGCGCGAGATTTCGCTTCACAGAGTCTTTATAGCTCGCACGCCCCACGGCTTGCTCAAGCTCATAACAAGCGTCGAGAAGGGTCTCAGCTTCCTGAAAATAGCCCATTTTAATCTTTGCCTCACCTTGATTGAGCAGCGATAAAGCCTTCATGGTGGTGAGGTTAAGCTCTTCTGCATGCTGCAGCGCAAGCTGTGAAAACTCTATAGATTTGAGAGTGTCGCCCTGTTTGAGATAGAGGTCGGACAAGTTGTTATAAATCAGTCCAAGATATCGGCGGATATTGTATCTCTTCCAGATGTTTAGAGCTTGATAGAGGTGTTCGTTTGCCTCTTCGATGTTCTTCTGATTGCTATAAAAAACGCCGAGGTCGTTGTGCATCGTCGCCAAGCGAATCATGACCTTTGCATCGTGTTCCGGAGGAATCGCCATGAGGAAATCTTCCAATATCTTGATGGCTCTATCTTGCTCGCCCATAATGTTATAATAGACAGCAAGCCTATCAGTGAAGGCGATTAAAAGCTCGAGCGGCATCTCTTCGGAGAGCGCCATATCAAGGTAATGTTTAGCCTTTTCGGGGTCGGTCTTCATATAGATTTGAATCAGCCCCAGCCAAGCCTGAAGCTGCTGTTTGCCGGTCACTTGCAGCTCATCGGCTTTCAAGAAATCCACAAGCGCATCTTTATAGTTTTCCATGAGCAAATGAATCGTCCCGATGAGGTGATATTTCTCAAATAACTCCGGGATCATATTGCTCTTATCCAGCATAGAACTCGCTTTCTTGACAAGTCCCGTCATCTCAGTCTTTTCTTGGAAAGCGGATAAGTCTTGAATGATTTCCATCAGGCTTACATCAGTGCGCGGATCAAAATCAAGCTCCAGCACGTGTAGCATAGCGTCATAAGCCTCAGCGAGTTCGAAATTTTCACCATAGAGACTGATGAGCTTTAGATAATATTTCCTTGCCGATTGGTAGTCCTCTGCAATATAAGAGTTTTCGATCAGCCCAAAGCAGGTTTCTTTATCTACAACATCAATGCTTTCATGATATTGTAACAGCCTCTTCGAGATAAATCCCAAGAGTTTCGGGTCACTTTCGGCAACCATGCGCTTCTTGGTCTCTTTAAAGGTAAACCTATAGTATTTACCGTCTTTAGCTAAGATCTCATTATAAATTGCATCATTTAGCATGTTATAAAGCTCTGTATCGCTTATCTTTAAGAGGTATATCATCAGCTCTCTATCCAGCTTGGTTTGCACTACGCTCAATCTCTGCAAGAGTGCATAGGACTGAGTGGTCAGATTTCGCATCCTCGCATAGATGGAGTGCATGAGGTTATTGGGAAGAGTGTAATCCTTGAGCGTAAAGATGAAGGCAGGTTTTGCACCAAATTGAATCATATCTCGTTGCACAAGATCAATCAAGATCTCTTTGATGAAATGAGGATTCCCCGCCGAGCGCTCAAATATCTCTCTATAAAGTGCTTCCGGCGGAGTAACTGGCAGCAGCTTATGGATATAATTCAAACTCTCTTCATAGCTGAGGAAAGGGATATTGGTGAGCACCACGTGGTCGATCTGACCGGCTTTATTGAAATCCGTGCAAGAGAAAACAATGAGCATTCTCTGCTTCACAAGCATGGACGAAAGATAGTTCAAAAACTCAATGGTATGCCGCCCCACATGCTGGAAGTTCCTGATGAGGAAGATAACCGGCTTCTTCAAAGAAAGCTGTATGAGCAAGTCTTTTACAGACTCAAAATCCTGCCTGATATCACCGGCTGTTTGCGAGATCTTCTTTGCCTCTTTCACATCAGAAAAGAGATAGTGTTTAAACCTTTCAGAGATGCTGTTAAGTGCTTCATATTCCTTTAGTTCTTCCTTGCTTATAGATTGCAGATACTCTTTGATGAGGGCGAAGAAGGGGTCATGTTCGCTCTGACTGCAGGAATAGTCAAAAAGATAATATTCCCTGCCCAAAAGGTGGTATCTAAAGAGGGACATGATGCTATCTTTACCCAAGCCATCTCCGCCGATCAGCGAGACAATCTTGCCATTGGAATTGTTTATCGCAGGAAGATAGTCAAGCAATTGATGTGCATAGCTTTCCCTAACCATATAGCTGTTGAAAGTCATGGTATTTACCACCGACCATGATGCTGAAAAAGAGTACTCTTTATGCTGAATGCGGTTGATATAAGCGATGATCTCTTCCACGTTTTCAAATCTATTCTCGGGATTTCTCTCCAAAAGCCGGAGGATGAATCTCTCCAATTCTGGCGGGATACTGCGATTCAGCGTGGAAGGGAATTTGGGGATAAAGTATTGATGTCCGCCGGAAATCAGCGCATTGATTTGGTCTAAACTATAGGGAAATGAGCCCGTGCAAAGGCGATATAGCATCACTCCCAGCGCATAAAAGTCGCTCTTATGACTTGCCGGCTGTCCGGTATAGAGTTCCGGTGCAAGATAGGGCAGCGAGCCAGTTACGTTCTGCTTATCATCTTCCTGATTAATCTTCGAAAAGCCATAGTCAATGAGGTTTATCTCGATCTGCGAGCCTTCCATTTTATAGAGAACGTTCTCAAGCTTAAGGTCTTTATGCAGAATGTTTTGACTGTGCAGAGCATCGAGAGCATAGCAGGTCTGCACCACAACGTCATAGATGAGCCCCACCCGATTCTTGCTGAACTTGAAATTGGCAAGAGTTCTGCCCTCAAAATACTCGCTGACAAAGTAGATATGATCGCCAACATGCCCAAAGTCCACCACATGCGCGAGATTGGGATGATTGATCTGAGTGATATGGTGCATATCCTCAGCCGAGAAGTGTTTATACAACTCTTCCGAGGATAGATATTGAAAAAGTTTTAAGCTATAAATCTTGTCTTCGCGGATGTCGCGAACTTTATAAACATTCGCCCAACTGCCTGAGCCGAGGCTTTCGATAACTTCATAACGATGATCTATATACATTACACTACTCCAAAACAGCAATAGTTATGCAAGCTTTATATAGAGTCAATCGCTGTCAATCTTTATCTTTCAAAAAAGTCGTGAGCATGCTTCCAGCGCTTGTGAACCCAGAACCATTGTGAAGGATATTCGTGAATATAACTCTCTATATGTTGATTAACTTTCTTCAACACGAGGACATAGTTTTCCTCTTCATCACTGAGTTCGCGCTCGATGATTGGCTCATGGAATTCGAAAGTGATACTATCGTCGGCATTGCGGACAACAAAGCCTGGAACTATTGGAATCTGATATCTTAGCGAAATCTTGGCAACACCCTTCCAATGCGAGGCTGGAAAGCCCAAAAAGTCCATAATCAGTCCGCTTTTCCCCGCATTTTGATCCGCCAAGATCGCAACAACCCGATTCTCTTTGAGATCACCCATCATGCCCTTAAGCCCGCGTTTCATGTCGATGATCCTCAGCCCTGACCGCGTGCGAATCCGATTCGTATAATCATCAAACAGCCTATTACGTTGTCTTTTCACGATCACACTGAGCGGAACACCAACCATTGGCAGGACTCTCGCAGCCTCCCAATTCCCAAAATGAGCCGTTGCAAGAATCACCCCTCTCCCCTCTTTGAGTGCATTATCCAGATGTTCCTTTCCCTTGATCTCGCTCTTCTTGAGCAAATCATCGTCGCTGACCAGATATTCATCGATGATATTGAGTGCCATCTGGCGATATACATTTTTGAGAACGCTCTTGATCTCGGGCTCATCCCACTGTGGATAGACAGCTCGGAGTTGCTTTTCCGCAACCTCTCGCCTAATTCCTATCCCATATCCCACCGAGCTAAACAACCATACAACAATGGCTTTGCTACACCTATATGGTAAAAGGCGCAGCAAAGCCACGAGCACCCGAAACGGGTAATATTCCAGCCTATTCAACAGGAAGTTCTTTGGCATCAGCCTTCCTGGATTACGGCATCAATCTTGTTGAGTAAGACATTCTTAGGAACCACTCCGATGGAGCTATCTTTAAGCTCGCCATCTTTGAAGAAAAGCAAAGTAGGGATACTCATAACACCATACTTCGATGCAAGTTGAGGATACATATCGACATCGAGTTTACCGACGACGACATCCTGTCTTTCCTTTGCAATTTCTTCCAAAGTGGGAGCGATCATGCGACAAGGACCGCACCACGCAGCCCAAAAGTCCACAACGACCACACCACTATCGATGATTTCCTTAAAATTCAGGTCTGTTAATTCCACTGTCATTTCAAATCTACCTCTGTTTATATTCTTACAAACATAATAAGGCGATTTTCCGTTTTGACAAATCCATGCACGAGATCAATAGAATTGATCGCGCACTCCGCCTTTGAGAGCATCCAATTTTTCGATGACCGAGTCTTTCATATTTGCATCCTCGATCTTGGCGACCTCATTATCAATGAGTTTAAGCCCGGAATCAAGCGTGCGTTTCGAAGAATAGTCATAGAGATATTCGGCGAATGTCAAGAGCGCATTCGGCGTGCAAAATCTCTTCACAAAGCCAGGCACAGCGAACTCCATGAAGTGCTCACCAGTCCTGCCGGCTCTGTAGCAAGACGTGCAAAATGAAGGGATATAGCCATGTTCAGCCAGTTCAAAGATTACGTCATCCAAAGAGCGCGTATCGCCCAAAACAAACTGACTCTTCTTCTTTGATTCTTCATCTTTGTGAGAATAATCACCCACTCCAATGGAACTGCCGGCGTCGATCTGAGACACGCCATAACTCAAGACTTCATTGCGAATATCGATCGGCTCACGAGCGGTGAGAATCAGCCCGGTATAAGGCACGCTGAGTCTGAGAATTGCCACAAGCAGTTTGAAATCCTCATCCTGAACTTGATAAGGCGGATGCAGAGTATAATCCGTGCCAATTGCCGGTTCGATGCGCGGGAAGGAGATCGTGTGCGGTCCCACGCCAAACCTATCTTCAAGATGGATAGTGTGATAGAGCAGCGACATCACTTCAAAACGCCAATCATAAAGCCCCATCAATGCGCCGATGCCGAGGTCATCAATCCCTGCCTGCATAGCGCGGTCGAGTCCATCAAGACGCCAGAGGAAACTACTCTTAGGTCCGCTCGGATGCAGCTTTTCATAGGTTTTCTGGTGATAGGTCTCTTGGAAAATCTGATATGTCCCGATTCCAGCAGATTTAACAGTGCGAAATCCTTCCACATCCAGAGGAGCGGCATTGATATTCACACGACGAATCTCGCCATTGCCATGCTTCGTGGCATAGACGGTTCCCACAGTATCAGCGATGTATTTTGCATCATACATGGGATGCTCACCATAGACCATGATGAGTCTTTTGTGACCCACATCGACCAATGCCTTGGTCTCTTCGATAAGTTCCTGCTTGGAAAGCGTCTTGCGCTCACATTCTGTGTTTGAAATCCTAAAGCCGCAATATGTGCAGTCATTGATGCACTCGTTGCCCACATACAGGGGAGCAAATAGGACGATTCTGTTTCCATAAATCCTTTCTTTAAGCTCTTTTGCCCCGTCTAAAATCATTTGGCGGAGTTCAGGGTCTTTAACGCTGAGCAAGGCAGCGGTTTCATCAGGATTCAGACGGTTTTTATCCAATGATTTTTGGATAATGTCACGAATTCTCTCTTTGCTTGCATTCTTTTCTTGGGCTAAGAGAGTCTCAATGGTTGCTTCGGGGATAAAGGATTTTACTCCTTCAATGTTAATCTTCATCTGTATCTCCTTGTTTGTCAATTCTTAAAGTCTGCGTCTTGACCTTCACGCCGGGGATCATGCCCAGCTTGCCGGAAAAAGCGCCCATCTCTGAGGTAGAAAGCTCCATGATCAAAAAGATCACGGAAGCACCCCAATCGCGCATAGGATAACCCACTCTCATCAAAATGTGCTTAGCGTTGTCATGCAAAAAGTCGCTGACGGGCTGAAAAGCCTTGTCTATGTCATAGACGATGATGGTGACAATGTGCCTTTTTTGTTCCATGATATTTCCTTATTTCTTATGCGGATAGGGGAATACGGAATTGGCAAAGTAGGAGCGTTTAAAATCCCTTGAAGCCAGAACCGTATCTCTCATCGCAGGTATTTTGATACATGATATTTATAACGCTGTTTTTGGCAAGCAATATTTTAATAATGCAAGCTTTTTCTTATATCTTCCTTACTACATTCAGATGGAGTTGCGGTCATCATCTGCTCATGGTGATGACCACATCATGACCATATCATGACCAGAACCCAGTAAGAAAGAGGCGAGAAAACAGCCTTAAAGTCAGAAATGTGACACAAGCAAGGAATAGTCTATAATAAACACTCATTAAATGAATTAAGAATTGATATAGCATTGTTTTTTCAAACTTTTTATTGACAGATAACCCCACTTACCTTTCTTTGTATGGATAAGAATAATCATACGCCAAATATGGCACTATGAGAGATCTTGCTTATGAAGAAAAAAATGGTTTTAATAATCAGCATCTTGTTGCTGATCAACGTGATAAACGCCACCAACTTCAGTTGGTTTTCGCAAAATGACTCGCGCTGGAAATACAACACGCTGGGCAGATCGACCTCGATCGGTCGCAGCGGATGTGTCGTATCCTGCCTTTCCATGCTCCTCAATGCCGAAGCTTCAAATCCTTATATGACACCAGATAAGCTCAACAGCTGGCTAAGAAAAAACGGTGGATATTCCGGAAACAACATGCGTTGGCAAATACCGGGACTCATCGATGGTGAAGGTTTGGGCATGGAATTGGAAGGACAAAGCACGAGATATAATGATTGGGACTTCCTTTCCAGTGAACTTGAAAAAGGAAATAAAGTGATTGTCAAAGTGGCTGGACGTCGCTCACACTGGGTCTTGGTCGTAAAACAAGAAGGTGAAGCAAACAAAGCATCCTCATACCTTGTAAATGATCCCGGCATGACGACTTTTGAAAAGCGCACCTTAGCCTATTGGGGAGGATTTCGCTCTTCTCGCAGCTACAGCGGAAACTGGTTGGATGAACAGGCGTTCATGATGAACAGTGAGATACACGTTGTGCCGATTGCCAGCCAAGAGGGTTTTCTCTATGATATCATCGAAATGCCTCATCCTGCGGATGTTTTCGTCACCATTCAGAATAACCTCGCAGTAGATATTCACGGATACTTCATTTTGGGGCTTTTTGATGCGGATGATAACCTTATAGACACGATTGACTATGAATATAGCTCCATTGAGCCCGAAGGCGAAGTCGATTTGCTCTATGAAATGACGGATTATACCCCTTTGCAAGATGACTCACACACCCTTAAAGTGATATATAGTAAATACTTTTCAAAGATGCCATCCATGTATGACACAATTAACTTGGAATCCCTTGGCATCAATAACCTTACAAAGCCCCTACAGGCTGCCGGAGAACGCTGATAGAAATAGCTATTATTAAATACAATTGAAGGAAACCCGATTTCATTTGGTATATAATGTAGGGACAATCTTCGGTTTGTTGGTTTTTTATGTGTCCTTGGCTCCACTTTTGCATATCATATATATATGTATGCTAAACATAGGCTTTAAATAATAAATATTATATTAGGATAAATTAGGAGAAGAAATGAAAAGATCTCTTTTAACCTTACTGCTGGTAGTCAGCGCAATTATGCTCTTTGCTGACGGCGGTATGATTTGGACAAACTCTGGCATCACAGATGCTCAAATATTGCGTTCCTCAGCTGATGGCATGAGGGTTCGCTTTAATTTAGGCGGCTTGAATCTCGCCGAATCTGAAAGCAAGGACGGCTTATGGACTGAGTTAAGCGTCCCAGGATATACTTTTACCAATAATGTCGGTGATCCCCAACTGCCTTTGCAGAGAAAGATCATCAGCGTTCCATTAAATGCAAGCATCAAGCTGAATATAAAGTCTGAGAATATTCAAAGCTTTGAACTCAGTCAGCATGGTGTTTTCAGCCCGATTATCCCCGCTCAGGATAGCCCTTCAAAGAGCGTTGATCCTGCAACACTGCCTTTTATCGTAAACAAAAGCTTCTATGATAATGGCGGCAGAACCAGTCACGCTGCTCTCCAAGTATCCGAGCTCGGCATGCTCCGCGGTGAACGTCTCTTCGCACTCGACTTTGTTCCCGTGAATTATGATCATAATACGCAAAGCATTGAAGTAGTGCATCAAATCGAGGCTGAGATCAGCTATATCGGTGCAAATCATAGTGCAAGCAATGAACTGAAAGCCAAAACCTTCTCCCCCGCTTTTGAAACCGTATATCAATCCACTATTTGGAACTATGAAAGCTCACGTGATATGGTCTTGCGCCATCCCATCGGATATGTGGTGATCACGCCTCAGAACTTCCTCTCAGCGATGCAACCCTTTATCGAATGGAAAACTCGTGAAGGCTATAATGTCACCGTGGCTACCATCGAAAGCATTGGAAACAACCATACTTCAATCAAAAACTACATGCAAGGATTGTGGAACCAAGCCACAGCCGATAACCCTGCCCCAAGCTATTTGCTCATCGTTGGTGACGTAGCGCAAGTTGCAACCGGCAGCAGTCAAACCTTTGATACGCATCCCACAGACCTACACTATGTACGCTTGCAAGGAAACGACTTTTTCCCTGAGATGTATTTCGGCCGCTTTTCTGCAACAACAACAGCAGAAGTGACAAATCAGGTAAATAAGACGCTCATGTATGCTCAATACACAATGCCCGATCCCAGCTATCTTGAAAAAACCATCCTCATCGCAGGAATGGACTCAAACTGGGCAACCACTCACGGAAACGGACAAATTAACTATGCCGTTAATAACTATTTTAACGAAAATCACGGCATTGATGGACATAACTTCTTCTATCCTAATTCCGGTAGCAACGCGGCAAATATCCGCTCCTTAGTCTCTGCCGGAGCAGGTTATGTGAACTATACCGCTCATGGTTACACTCAAGAATGGAGCGATCCCTATTTCGCAAACTCGCATGTTCTTGCTCTTCAGAACTATGACATGCCTTCATTCGTGGTGGGTAACTGCTGTCTCACAAGCAAATTTGATGTCGGTGTCTGCTTTGGCGAAGCTTGGCTCAGAGCGCAGAACGCCGGCGGTGTCATCTATATTGGTGGCACAAATAGCACATATTGGCATGAAGACTATTGGTGGAGCGTGGGCGCGAAAGGAACCGCAACCGGTAACGCTCCTGCATATGACGAGACAAAACTTGGTATGTATGACGCCCAATTCCATGAAAATGGCGAAGCATTTGAAGATTGGGTTCACTCTGCCGGTGCTATGATCATGATGGGCAACCTCGCTGTGGTTCAAGGAGCCAGCTCGAGATCAGACTATTATTGGGAAGTATATTCCGTAATGGGTGACCCATCCGTCAAACCCTATGCCGGCATCCCTGCAGTAAACGAAATGACCTTCCCTGAGACTACCTTTATCGGTGCTTCTTCTATGGAAGTTTATGCCGCCCCATACACCTATGTCGGCCTTTCTATGGGGAATATCCTGTATGCCGCCGGACTCACCAATGCCAATGGATATGTGGAGCTTCAGTTCTCACCTTTCACCGATCCCGGCGTAGCAACCCTCGTTGGCACACGATCTCGTATGCGTCCAATGATCTACAGCATAGATGTTGTTCCCAATGATGGAGCCTATGTCGTTGCAGGTCAGATCGAACTCGGCGGAGGCGCACAAGCTGTTGAAGCCGGACAATCCATCCCTGTCAACCTCAGCTTCTCAAACGTGGGCGTCATGGCTGCTGAAAACCTCAGCCTTAGCATCGTCAGCAATAGCGAATGGCTCTATGCAAGCCAGGTGCAAACACAGCTTCCTGATATCGACCCCAGTGGGATTATCAACATTGAATCAGCCTTCGTTCTAAACGTCGATCAAGGTGTTCCTGATCAGCACATCGGAAGCCTCTCAATCGTCGTGAGCGATGGCGAACACCAGTGGATCACCAATCGCAGCGTCACGGTCAATGCACCGGATGTGATAATCAGCTCTATATCCTATTTTGATCCCAATAATAATGGCAGCTATGAGCCCGGTGAAACCATCAATATAACAGTCAACATCACGAACGTGGGACACTTAGCTGTCAGCGGCGGAACTCTTAAGCTCATCCTCAATAGCGATTATGCTACTCTGCCGATTCGCAACTTCGTGGTTCCCGGCATGAATACAAATGGAAACATCCCGCTGAGCTTTGACATGAACATCTCAGCAAACGCCCCCGAAGGCGAAGCAATCGCTTTAGGTATTGCTCTGGATATGGGCTCACAGATGATCAACCACAGCCTCATCATCCCCATCGGAATGGTGAAAGAAGGCTTTGAAAGCGGTGATTTCCTCTCATTCCCTTGGATAAACGACAATACTCGTCCTTGGGTGATCGATACCACTAATCCTTATGCCGGAATGTATTCAGCAAAGAGTGGCACAACGTCACATAATACTTCATCCACACTCATCATGAATGCGGACGTCCCTTCAAATGGTGATATCACTTTTGCCGTGAAAGTCTCCTCTGAAGCCAACTATGATAAGCTCACCTTCTCTATTGATGGCGTCACAAAAGGAACTTGGAGCGGTGAGGCTGCTTGGAGCGTGGAAAGCTACCCGATCACTGCAGGTCAACACGTGCTCACTTGGAAATATACCAAAGATGGAAGCGTTTCCAACGGTAGCGACTGCGCCTGGATAGACGAAATTCGCCTGCCCATCAGCGGTGCAACTGAAGTCCCGATTGCCTACACCAATACAACTGCGATCGACTTCCCTGAGGCCCTTGCAGGACACACCTACACCAAGAACTTCGTAATCAGAAACCTTGGCACGGCTCCACTCATCGGAACCATCAGCATCCCTGACGCCTTTGATTTGATCTATCAAGAAAACGTCTTGGATAACTTCCATGACTATAGTGTCAGTCCGATGACCACCATGACCTTTTCTTTGAGATATGTGGCACCAACACCTCCTCAGACCATTAATGATGAGATAATGATCTCGACAAACGACCATGATTTGCTCGTCATCACTATCCCCGTTACGGTGTTCCCCACCTCAAACGAAGACCTCGTATCACCGGCTGTCACAGCACTTCAGGGGAACTATCCCAATCCCTTTAACCCCACAACAGTGATTAAGTTTTCACTCAAAGAGTCGTCCAATGTGTCGCTCAGCATCTACAACATCAAAGGACAATTGGTGAAAAACCTTGTGAACAAAGAGCTCGCAGCAGGAAATCATCAGTTGCTTTGGGATGGTAAAGATGCAAAAGGCAGCTCTGTTTCCAGCGGTATTTATTTCTATCGCATGGAAGCCGGCAGCTATCGCGCCACACAAAAGATGATGTTAATGAAATAGATAATAATGATGTTGCGGCATGGCTCTCATGCTGTGCCGCACGTCGATATATAGAATTTAAAAAAGATACTCTGGAGGCTTGATGCGCAAGCTTATTTTGCTTACTACCTTGCTTTTGAGCATGGTCTTTGTTCTCGGTGCCGAATATATATCGGTAGCCGATTACAACAATGAGATCAAACTCATCAGCGATTCATTTGGCAACACAGTGCTGGAATTTACGCTCGGCTCATTTGAGCGTGAAAAACACGACATAAATGGCGATACTTGGTTTACCCCCAAGTTCAAAAACTCCGGGCTCCTCCTCGAAGCAGGTTATCCTGAAGTCCCCGTTGATGCAGGAAGCATCATCATCCCCCACAATGCAAGGATGAGCATGGAGCTAATAGAGAGCGATTACGTGGATTTACCCATGAAGATTGCACCTTCTAAAGGCAATCTTACACGCAACATAGACCCCGAATCCGTCGCGTTTGAGTTCGCTGACTTCTATAATGGCCAAGCTCACTATCCCGAGCAACCTGTAGAACTCACAGAACCCTTTATCCTGCGCGACTTCCGCGGCATCACCACGCGCTTTATGCCCTTCGTTTACTATCCCGCAGAAGGCATTACCCGCGTTTATACACGTCTGCGCGTTCGCATCAGCCAAGATGGAATCGACTCTATAAACACCCTCAGCTCTGCAAAGAACAGCTATTCAGCAGGCTTTGCCGGCATCTATCAAAGCATGTTCCTGAACTTTGGCGAGGCCAAATATCCTTCTCTCAGAGAGGATGGGGATATCCTGGTGATCACAAACTCTATGTTCAACAGTGAGATCATCCCTTGGGTAGAGTGGAAAGAGCAGATTGGCTACAACGTTGAAGTAGTCGATGTATCAGTTGCCGGACCCTCTGCCTCACAGATGCAGACTTATATTCAAAACAAATATAATCAAAACGAAAACCTGCTCTTTGTTCAGCTCATGGGCGACGCTCCACAGGTGCCCACCCTCACCGCTAATGGCGGCGGCAGCGACCCTTCCTTTGCGCTCGTTGCAGGCAACGACAACTATCCTGATCTCTATGTTGGCAGATTCTCCGCACAAACCACCACCGAGATGGCAACTCAAGTTCAAAGAGTGCTCTATTATGAAAGAGACATTGAAGGCGATACCTCTTGGGTTCAGAAAGCCATGGGAATCGCCTCAAACGAAGGCGGCGGATATAACGGCGACAACGGCGAGAGCGATCAACAACACATGGAGATCATCCGCAACTTGCTCTTGGACTATGGCTATACCTCTGTTGACCAGATGTATCAAAACTATGGCGCAACCGCCTCTCAAGTAGCCACAAACGTCAACCAAGGTCGCGGCGTGATCAACTATGTCGGACACGGCTCAGACACCTCTTGGGTGACCACCGGGTTCAACAACACCAACATCGCAAGCCTTACTAATACTTACAAATATCCCTTTATCTACACTGTTGCTTGCGTTAATGGCAACTTCGTGAGCAGAACCTGCTTTGCCGAAGCTTGGGTTAGAGCTACTAACAATGGCGTTCCCACCGGAGCTGTTGCCGTATATGCCTCCACCGTTAACCAAGGCTGGAATCCGCCTATGAGAGCGCAAGACGAAGCCATGGAGCTGCTCACTGACGAAGCAAAGACCACCATTGGCGGAATTTGCTATAACAGCTCTTCTCGCATGATGGAAGTATATGGCAATAGTGGCGTTAATGAATATAAGAACTGGCATATCTTCGGTGATGCCTCCATGCTTTTGCGCACCAAAGAGCCCACTGCAATTGTTGCAAACTATAACGGAGTGCTCATCATCGGCATGGAAAGTCTCGAAATTCAAACCGAGCCTAATGCCAGCCTCACCCTCTCTGCTAATGGCGTGATCTATGGCAAAACACGTTCCGACGCATCGGGATATGCGCTCATTGAGATGGACTATCCTCCTGTTGAGCCCATGGAACTCACTCTAACCATCTATGCCTTCAACAAGATACCATACATCGAACCAGTGCAGGTCTTGCCCTCAGACGGCGCATATCTCATCGTGCGTGACTTCTTTGTTGAAGACGGCAACAACGGCATCCCTGAATTTGACGAGACCATCACGATTCAAGTTGAGATGGAAAACGTCGGTAGCGATCCCGCTGAAAACATCAATATCTATATCAGCACAGAAGACCCTTATATCTTCAGCACCGGCAACGAGACCCTCACAGACCCGATTGATGCGAACACCACCGGCAGCACCGTGCAAGGCATCCCGATTCAGATCAGCAACTATGTCCCAGACCAGCACGAAGCTGAATTCACCATTCACATTGAACTTGACGACGGTAGCAGCTTTGCCTATACGAAGTCCATCTTGATCCACTCCCCCGATCTGGGATGGGGACCCTTGATGATTGACGATGCGATAGGCAATCAGAACGGCACCATCGACCCGGGTGAGACCGTGATCTTGGGTATTCCCATAATCAACAACGGCCATAGCACCAGCCCCTTGATCACCACCACTGTGACTATCACCGGTGCAAACAATGTCATCGTCCCAATCAGCGATCAGATTGACGGATTGGCTGTTGGTGAAGAAGGCATCGTCTATTTTGAAGTGACTCTCTCTTCCCAAGCCGCATACGGCTCTTTGATCCAGCTTTCCACCACAGCCAACTATGGCGGACTCAGCGTTTTTCGCAGTCAAAACCTCATCGTTGGCGTGTTGCTCGAGAACTTTGAAAACGGTCTCAATAACTTTGACTGGCAATTCCCACAAGGTAGTTGGAGCATCGTTGAAGGTGGCGTTGATGGCGGCCATGCAATCAAGAGTGCAACGATTAATCACAATGGAACAACGAGCATGACCATCACCATGAACACCCCGCAACCGGGCTACATCTCATTTTGGAAAAAGGTCTCCAGCGAAACAAACCAAGACTTCTTCAGTTTCCATGTAAATGGACAATTGAAAGGGCGTTGGAGCGGAACAAACGACACCTGGGGACAAGTAAGCTATATGGTAAATCCTGGAACAAACACCTACACTTGGCAATACTACAAAGACAGTTCGGTCACCGAAGGCAGCGATTGCGTATGGATTGACGATATAATGTTCCCCGTGGAAGACATGACCGTCGGCAGCCCCATTGCACACGTGGAAGAGACCACGATTAACTTTGGCGACATCATGATTGGCACGAGCGAAGAATTCCCCTTAACCATTCAGAACAACGGTGATGCCGTGATGATCGGAACCATTAATGTGAATGGTCCTTTCTGGATGGACAGTGATAGAGACGGACTCACCAGAAACATGAGATATGTGATCCCTGCAGAGTCAAGTCTTGAGATTTCAATCGTCTTCAACCCCACCGCAGAAGGTAATTACAGCGAAACCATGACCATCCTGACAGACGATCCGGACAATCCCAGCATCACCGTCAACCTCGTGGGAGAATGCCGTCCCGTATCCAATGAAGACCAGGTGAATGTATATCCCACAAAGCTCAGCGGAAACCACCCCAACCCATTTAATCCAAACACCTATATCCGCTTTTCTTTGAAGGAAAAAGCACCCGTTAAGCTCGATATCTATAACATTCTCGGACAAAAAGTGATCACGCTGGCAAACCAGGTAATGAACGCAGGCGAACACTCACTACTCTGGGATGGAAAAGACAGTAAGGGTTCACAAGTATCCAGCGGCGTATATTTCTATAAGATGCAAAGCAATGGATATCAAAGCACCCGCAAGATGGTGTTAATGAAATAGTATCAAGTGACTATATGATGCCCAGCCCTTGGGCACGATCAAACCATATCAAGGCGCAGTCAAATTGATTGCGCCTTTTTCCTTTGCCCGGCATATAGGAACATCGCTCATTGAAAACACGGCGCAGGATGTCAAAGAGCAAGCAGGCAGGGCACAAATTACAGCTTCGCCCCGTGGCTTCTGCATTATTGCCTTACAATTTCACAAATTTTCACAACTATACACTTATAAAAGAACTATCACGAGCGCAACGAGCTATTCTCAATTCTCAATTCGCACGAAGTGCGCCCTACTATTTATAGGGGGACAAAATCGAAAAACGGTGACAAAATGAGCAACTATTTTTTCGTCGATCTCGTAAGTGCCTGATAAATGAAGCCTGAAATAATTTGAATAAATCGCAGAATCAATAATGTTATGTAAACCTAAAGGGAATGTTTAGATCACATTTTTCGAAATGGAATGTAGAGCTATATAAACTTCAAAGAAACAATAAAACACCAATATCCAATGATGCTACCCGTCTCTAATGATTGAGCCGCAATTAACCAATCGCTTAATTAAGCTAATCTCCTCCCACCCCATGCCCTTAGCCCTTAGCTCTTAGCCCTTAGCCCTTAGCCCTTAGCCCTTAGCCCTTAGCCCTTAGCCCTTAGCCCTTAGCCCTTAGCCAAAACCACCACATAAAAAAAGCGGCATCACTAAAGACACCGCTTATTATTATCAACTTGCTTTATCAGTCTTGAGGCAACCATTCATCCTGGACGGTAGGTTTGCGCTCAGGAGCAGGGTCGCTAACTTCATAGCTACGATCCCTAAGTGAATAGATCACCTTCACTCCGGCCTTACCAAAGCTCTCCGTGGATTCAGCGATGAACAGATAGTTTTCGCCATCATAGAGAATGAGGAATTCTCCGGCATCGATCTTCATTGAGCCGGTCTCATCATCAAATATCGTGTTATAATCTGCAACTTCGGGAATGGTCAATTGACCGAAGTCAAAGGGATATTCACCAAAGTCGTCAGTGCGGCGATATTCTTCTGCTGCTTCGATTGAAGCTTTGAAAACGGGGATTATTGCTTCAAACTTTTCTTGAGCTATGAACTCGATGGCTTTATCTTCTTTGAGCTGGCGCATGCCAAAGAAAAAGACAAAGATGATGCCTACAAGCAAAAGGATGAAGATGAGTTCAACGAGACCCACCTTGTGCATAAGCGATGCTCCGGAGGCAGTCGGTTTTTTGTTTTCTAAATTTTTTGATGTATCAGACATTCTTATCTCCCAAGTAATCTTTCTTTGGATATCATCTTTTTAATCTCTCGCATTTTGTCAAACCTTTTCTGTTTTAAAACATCATATCAGGATAATTCTCGCCTTTTGTAGATGAAATATGATGCAATCAAGAAGGCAATTCCAAAGAGAAGCTTCCACAGATAATCCATGCTAAAAAGGTATTGTAATGAGAGCTTATTGATCAAGCTCGCATCTAAAACCGTCAACATGGCAAAGAACTTATTTACGAAGCCAAGAAAGAAATCAAACAAGTATCGCATTTTAAGACCCCATATTTGATTTGCCATTCTTATGATGACATCGGCAGACCAGAGGGTGATGAGCAAATAAAACAAGTTCCCTTTTTTCTTGAAGATCGAGGAAAAAAGAATGGAAAGCGGGACAAAGCTGACAATTCCGGCAATCAAATAGATAATTGCCGTCATAAAAGCATTTAGCCCCACAAGCATGAAGTTTTGCTTCAGGATCAAACCCATGATCAAAGAAATACTGAGGTTCAAAAACAGCGTCATCCCCACAAAGAGCAATATTTGCCCGCCAATCGCAAAGAGCATTTTTGAGGAAAGACTCTTGAGAATAGACAAAGGCTGACAGCTATGAAAGACCTCAAAGTGATTCTCATAATCCTTATTCATGAGAGTATTTTGCAAATTTATCATAATCAATGAGCAAAGCAAAGCGATTGACCCGGCTATGACATATTGCATTATCCAAAGAACGATAAAGTTTTGTTCCGCAAGAAAGTCCCAACGAAACTGTGGAGCTCCCATTTTGATCGTCAGAACGAGCATCAAGATCAGAAAAGCGAGAATAAACCCGACCACAAAATACACCGGGAACAGAAAAGTGTGTTTGTGTATATCCCATTCTTTTTTTAATACTGCATTAATTTGAATCATGACTTCCTCCCACTTTTTCGATGAATATGTCTGCAATTCCGGGGCGTGTGTATGATGCGCCCTCAATCTTGATTTCAGAGGGTAATACGGCACTCACAAGACCCAAATGGCTCATCACAACCTTAGGATTGTGTGCTTCGAGTCGCGCTCTTTCAGGCGTGGATACCGTTACGATATTATATTTATCTTTCAGCTCTTCAATATCGCTAAAGAGAATCTTTTTGCCATCGTCGATGATGAGAATATCCTGCAAGATGCTCTCAATCTCTTCAACCTGATGGGTGGAAATAAAGATGGTCTTCGTCTCATCAAAGAAATCTGCCAGGATGGTGTTGAAAAACTCTTTTCTAAAGACGATATCCAGCCCCAAAGTCGGCTCATCCAAAAAGAGATATTGAACGTCAAGGGAAAGTGTCAAAAGCAGATAGAGCTTTGTCTTCATGCCCTTGGAAAGCTTGCTGATCTTTTTGTTTAGAGGAAGCCCGCTCTCAGAGATGAGCCTGCGCCCACGCTCGTCGTTAAAACGGTAGTTTATCCGGCGAACATAGTCATAACACTGCATCACGGTCAAGCGATCGTCCAAACCGCTGATATCCGGGATGAAAGCAACTTTGTCAAAAACGCGGTGATCGCGATGATAGACCTTTTCGCCATCCAAACTCACTGTGCCCTTGTATTTTAGAAAGCCGAGCATGCAGCGCATCAGCGTGGATTTACCGGCACCGTTTTTGCCTAAGAGCCCAACGATGCGCCCTTGCGGCAGGTCAAAAGAAACATCATCTAAGGCAAGAAATCTACCATAACTCTTGCTTAGATTTTGAACGTTGAAAGAGAGAACAGGGTTTTCCAAATAATCAATCATCTTGCTCATCATTTTCTCCATAAATCTTTAATATTAGGTCATTTAGTTCAGATTGAGGCATCTCATAACTCTTGGCAAGCTTGAGCGCGGGCGTCAAAGTATCTCTGATAAAATCATCATAACGATTGTGGATGATGATATCACGCGCACCAAGGGATACAAAGACACCAATGCCTCGCTTTTGAAAGAGAACCCCCTCATCGACGAGAGCATTCACTGCATTTCCGGCGGTGATGGGATTGATCCGATATTCCGCAGCTAACAGGCGCAGAGATTTTAGCTTGTCGCCCTCTTTGAGCGTTTCAGCTAAGATCTGCTCTTCAATCTGTTGCCTGAGCTGCAGATATATCGGAATATCGTCTTTGAAAATACTCATCTTTACCTCTTTTCCGAGCCGCCGTGGCTCGTTAGTGATGTAGTCAACTATATGACTACTGATATTCTGTCAAGTTATTTCTTAAACTATTTTGTGATACTGTAGCTAATTACATATCTATCAAGCGTCTTACTCGGAGCATCTCGTGATGCTCTGCTTATGATATGGTCATGGTGATGACCACATCATGACCGTATCATGAGCATATATCAGTAAGGAAGCATTGGAAAATTGCTTTGATCGGCTTGAAAATTGAACTGATTTTTATCATCATGAGCACTCTTTTGCTCCCCTCTTCTTTTCTTCTTCATGGAGCTTGACAATTATTTGGCAACAATAACAATGTCTTTTAGTAAAAATATTAAAGGAGAGACCATGTTTTGCCGGGACTATATGTTCTCAAAAGCCACTACATTAGATTTCTTCAAAGAAGTTGAGCAATGGCATTTTTAGAGTTTATTAGAGTCACTTTTGCCGATCACATCATCTTTAGCGTATCGATAATTCTTTTGATCGGCTATATATTTGGTCAGCTTGCGGAGCGGATTAATCTGCCGGCGATCACTGGCTATCTGATTGCAGGAGTTATCCTTGGCGTCAGCGGATTGCAGCTGCTCCCGCCGGAAAACATCCACATGCTCGATATTCTTTCACAAGTGACGCTTTCATTTATCGCCGTCATCATCGGCGCTGAGTTTTCCATCCAAAAGCTCAAGCTCTATGGCAAAGAAATCCTGATCTTGACAATTTGCCAGATGCTATTGACCTTCATTTTAGTCTCATTTGGGCTTTTATTTGCCGGACTTCCAAATTATACTGCCTTCGTTTTGGGCGCAATCTCGGCTGCAACTGCTCCTGCCGCAACGGTTGTAATCATCGAAAAGCTCAAGGTCAAAGGCAAGTTTGTGGACTATCTCTATGGCATTGTTGCGCTTGACGACGCGGGCACTGTGATTCTCTTTTCAATTGTCTTTGCGATCTCTACCTCTATGATGGGTCAGGCAGAGTTTGTGCTCTCAAGAGTATTATGGAAAGCCTTTTACGAGATTTTTATGGCGATGGTCATCGGCTCTATTGCCGGTCTGCTTATTCATCTTGTGACGCGCCGAAAGAGGAACATGAACGAGGTCAAAATCCTTGCTTTAGGCTTTATCTTTCTCAGCACGGCACTCTCGCTCAGCCTCAATCTTTCGCCCTTGATTGCCAATATGGTCTTGGGGCTCGTGCTGATCAATCTGAGTCCGAAGCATGCTCGCATCGTTCTGTCTTTTGAACCTTTTACAAATATTCTCTATGCCATATTCTTCACCGTTGCAGGCATTGAATTGCAGCTCAAGGTCTTCTCGGATATCAGCGTGTTCTTCGCCGGAATCGTCTATATCGTGATGAGGATGCTTGGCAAATATTTTGGTGTGTTCTTTGGTTCTGCTGCACTGAAAACAGATAAAAATATACGTAACTATTTGGGCGTGGGACTCTTTCCTCAAGCGGGAGTGGCGATCGGGCTCGTGCTCTTTGTGCAAGGCTCTCCCCTAATCGAAGGAATCAGTGCCGAGATGCATTTGGAAGTCGTGAAAATGATCAACATCGTCCTTATGTCCGTCTTTGTTAATGAAATATTAGGTCCACCCTTGGCAAAATTTGCCATCTTAAAAAGCATGAAGAGGAGTGAATAATGAATCTCGCTGAAATAATTAAACTCGAATCCTGTGTAATTGATTTGCAAGCCAAAGATAAAGATGCAGCTTTGAAGAATATTGCCGCTTTGTTTAAAAGAAGTATTGAAGACCCGAAGATCACGCAAGAGATGATCTATGATGGCTTGAGTGCGCGAGAGAAGCTCGGTAGCACCGGCTTTGCAAATGGGATCGCCATGCCGCATTGTCAGATTGAGATGCTTGAGAAGTTCTATGTGAGCCTTGCCATCTGTCCGGCGGGGGTTGATTTTGACTCTATCGACCATAAAAAGAGCAAGATTTTCGTCTCCATCATCGGGCCTTCCGGACAGCAAGATTCTCATCTGCAACTGCTTGCAGCTTTCTCGCGCATCTTAAGAGAGCCGGGCGTGGCAAACAATCTGCTCAAAGCAAAATCGCGCATTAATCTCTATGAAGAGATGCTCATGCATGCCGATAAAAACCATGGTCTCACCAGTTATAAGGGGACGGATAAGCTGCTCATGCTCTTTGTTCTCGATGATGATATCATGGACGATATCACCGAGGCTTTCATCGAATATGGCGTGCAAGAGGCGGTGGTGATCGATGCGTCGAACATGGATTCTTTAGTCTCAAAAGTGCCGCTATTTATGGGCTTCTTTAACTTCACGGCGGATAAGAGTTTTGCAGCAAAAGTGGTTCTGGCAAAGATTTCGGCGGATCATATCAACGCCATCACCGTTGGTCTGGAAGACGTCTTCGGTGATCTGGATAACTTTGCGGGCTTGAAGCTGCTGGCTATCGATCTCTTTTATTCTAAAGGATTTTAGGCTAAGCTTTCTCTCTTGCGCCTTGTCATTTCTTCAGTGTTTCTTGGAAGTTTTTTCTCAGGAACACATATTTGAACATGGTTTTGAGCGCAGAGCCGATGGCGGATGGGTCCATGGCTTTGCGTTTGAAGCTCTGAATAAAGAGCGGAATCAGACGCCAACCTTTGCTGAGATATACCTTTAGATATGCCTTGGGCAATGCTTTTTCCAGCACTTCATAGCTGAATCCGGTGGGCTCATATACACAGTGCATGGCGTCGTAATCTTCCCAATTATAGTGTCTTATCCTGTTTTCAGCTCTCAAATTGTTATAAACTTCCGTGCCCGGGAAAGGCGTGAGAATGCTGATCAGCACATAGCCCAAGGGGAGCTTTGAGAAAAAGCGGATGTTTGTTTTGAGATGTTCGGGGGTGTCAAATTCGTCGCCGGAGCCGAGGATCATATACCAATTGTGGGAGATGGAAAGCTTGTTCATGATCTTGATTGCTTCCAATATCTGGTCAACATTGATCTTTTTGTGCATCTTTTCTAAGACTTCGGGGATGCCGCTTTCGATCCCGATGGAGACGAGTGAGCAGCCCGTCTTTGCCATGCGGGCGAAAAGTTCGGGGTTTTTGCAGATGGTGTCAACGCGGCTCATGCAGTTGTAGTTGAAATTTAAGCCCTCTTTTTCGATGGCGTCGCAAAAGTCGTTCATCCAGGCTACGTCTAAGGTGAGGTTGTCGTCATGAAACCAAAATGAATCTTCGCCCCAGCTCATGAATTCTTTGATCTCTTCGATTACTTTCTTCACGCTGCGCTTGCGATAGGATCCGCCGTAAAAAGCTGAGATTGAACAAAATGAGCAGTGGAAGGGACAGCCGCGGGAGGAGACTATCTTGGGGCTGAAGGTGAATTGCGGATCGCAGAGATCGCGCGTAATCAAAGGTAAATCTTCGATGTTTTCCATGATGGCGATCTTGCCGTCGTTGTGAAAATCTCCGTCTTTTTTATAGACTATGCCTTCGATCTCAGGCTGTGTGTTGCCTTTTTCAATCTCGGCAAGAAGCTGAGTGAAGACTTCTTCGCCCTCGCCGCGACAAACATAGGAGACATCGGTTTCGGCGATCACTTCTTTATACATGAAAGTGGCGTGGTGTCCGCCGATGATGGTCTTGAGCTTGGGGTATTTTTCCTTAGTATAAATCAGCAGGTCTCGCATGATGGGATAGGTGGATGTCACGCAGGAAACGCCTAAGATTTCGGGCTTATATTTATTGATATACTGGTCGATATCGTCTTTGTTTGCAATGACTAATGTCACTTCGTGTCCTGCATCCCGTGTGGCTGCAGCGATGTAGAGGAGTCCCTGCAAAATCTGATTGCCCTTTCTAAGACTTTCCAGACCTCCGATAATTGATTTTGGTGATACCAAAAGAACGCGCATTTTTATCCTTCTTTGATGTTATTTTTATCTGTTTCTGTGTGTTTTATTGATCATTGTAGGTGCTTTTTGATCCGCTATCACAGGGGAATTGGCTCGATCATATCGGCAAAGCTTTCTTTGTATTCATTGATTATCTCGTCCAAATTCCTGTTGATCCGCTGAGACGCTGTTTGGAGAATGTAACAGCGATAGTTCCGCGGGCCTTTGCCTTTTTGCAAGGTGAGGTTAAAGCTCTTTGCCGTCCTCTCCCCTGCTTCGAGGTGATAGTTTATCTTGTGTTCCTTAAATCCTTTCATAAATAACTCAAAAGTGTATTGTCCCATGAAATATAAGATTTTGATCTTGTGTGGCTTCAGGCTGAGAAATAAGTAGAGCCAGGGATCATATTCCAGGGAAACGAGCTTGCTCTGTGAGGAGCTTTTGCCTTTGCGCACAAAGCTTTTGAGCAAATCCGCCATGGCGAGGTTGTGCTCTCTTAAAAAGGCTTCGCAGTGTCTTCTCGTGCGCGGCCAGCGGGGCTCATCGGGCTCGAACACCGCCTTTAATGCATTCCAAAAATAGTCGTTATTCATGCCATAATAAAAAGCAATATCACCCTCTTTGAGGTCTGCACTGCCTTGCGTGCAAAGTTCATAAGCCGGCGCATGACCGATGATCATGGCGGTGGCGTCTTTTGGCAAAAAAGGACGAAAGGGATGCTCTTGCTTCACGGGCATAAACAACTCCATTTTTGATTTAATACCATTATAATGACTTCTCGTTCGTGTCAACTATAATCTTGTTTTCTTAGGACGTAGATGGTTAAAAAAAGGGTAATCTCTTAGGTTTTGGTATATAATTGAGCTCAACTTTCACAAGACAAGAAATGTCTTAAAAGAAAGTTGTTGACTGAAAAACAAATACGAATATTCATGAAACCATAAGATATTTAAACTTACATTGTGATTAACGAGAGATCAGTTCGATGCCCTCATAGAGACATAAAATCAGATGATGAAACTTACATCACGCTTGGAATAAGGAAATAGTAAGCATGTATGTATTAGATAAAACTTGTGAAACCTTATTTATACTATTGGAGATATTGTGAGCTATATAGGAAAGGTGGAGAATTGCTAACACAAAGAGAACAAAGGAAAGCTGCAAAAGAATTTGCTAAAAAATGGGAAGGGATAGGTTACGAAAAAGGTGATTCTGCGAGATTTTGGCTTTCTCTCTTAAATGAAGTCTATGGGATTGAAAAACCGGCTGACTATATTCGTTTTGAAGATCAAGTCATGTTAGACCATACAAGCTATATTGATGGCTTTATTCCATCTACCCATGTATTGATAGAACAAAAATCAATCGAAAAAGACTTGAGAAAGGGTATTAGACAATCTGATGGTTTAATTTTATCGCCTTTTCAACAAGCAAAAAGATATTCAATCGAACTACCCTATGACGATAGGCCGAGATGGATTGTATTATGTAACTTTAAAGAATTTCATATTTTTGATATGAATAAACCTCAGTCTGAGCCTGAAGTTGTTTTCCTTAAAGACTTAGAAGATGACTATTACCGATTAAACTTTTTGGTGGATAAAGAAGATAGCTACATTAAGAAATCAATTCAAGTCTCTATTCAAGCTGGTGAGCTGGTCGGTGTTCTTTATGATGCGTTATTAAAGCAATACCAAGACCCAGATGATGAGGAAAGTCTTAAAGATTTGAATATTCTCTGTGTTCGCTTAGTGTTTTGCTTATATGCAGAAGATGCAGGGCTATTTGGTCGCCACAATATGTTCCATGATTATATGCAGAAATTCAGCGATAATACTGCAAGCTTCCGAGATGCACTAATTAAGCTATTTAAAATATTGGATCAAGAAGAACATGAAAGAGACCCTTATCAATCAGATGAGCTTTTAGCTTTTCCTTATGTTAATGGGGGCTTGTTTGAAAAAGAGAATGTGGTCATCCCGAGAATAGATGAAGAAATTATAGATATTATATTGAACAAAGCTTCTGCTGACTTCAATTGGTCAAATATTAGCCCAACCATCTTTGGTGGAGTTTTTGAATCTACATTAAATCCAGAAACAAGAAGATCGGGTGGCATGCACTATACTTCAATAGAAAACATACATAAGGTGATTGACCCCTTGTTTATGGACGAACTCAGGGAAGAATTCAAAGAATGTATGAGCCTTAAGACAGTAAATGTTAGGAAAAGACGTCTTAAAGAGCTACAGGAAAAGATGGGTTCCCTTAAGTTTTTAGACCCTGCTGCGGGTAGTGGTAACTTCCTGACTGAAACTTATATTTCACTTCGTAAGTTAGAAAATCAAATTCTTGAAGAGTTGCATGGTAAGCAGATTATGCTGGGTGCTGTGCATAATCCTATTCAAGTATCAATTAGCCAGTTCTATGGCATTGAAATAAATGACTTTGCTGTATCAGTAGCAAGAACTGCCCTGTGGATTGCTGAATCACAAATGATGAAAGAGACAGAAGATATTGTTAATATTAATCTTGATTTCCTGCCACTCAAAACTTATCCAAACATAGTTGAAGGAAATGCTTTAATTATGGAATGGAGGGACGTAATACCAAACAAAGAATTGGATTATATAATGGGCAATCCTCCTTTCTTAGGAGCGAGAATGATGGATGCTAATCAGAAAAAAGATATGCATCATGTATTTGGTAAGCTCAAAGGAGTAGGAGATCTTGACTATGTTTCCGCATGGTATAAAAAGGCTTGTGCTCATATGAATAGCACAGCGATTGAGTGTGCATTTGTATCGACAAATTCTATTACCCAAGGTGAACAAGTTGCAATTCTTTGGGAGCCTTTATTTAAGGACTATGGGATTCATTTTAACTTTGCTCATGAGACCTTTATATGGGATAGTGAAGCCAGCATGAAAGCACATGTACACTGTGTAATAATTGGGTTTTCACAAGTTAACAGAAAAGAAAAACACATTTATAGTGCCGGAAACATTGGCAAAAAAGTTAATATCATTAATGCATACTTAGTTGAAGGACCTAACATCTTTATTTCTTCAAGAAGAAACCCATTTTATAAAGTACCAAAAATAGTATTTGGAAGTATGGCTAATGATGGTGGCAATTTAATCTTAAGCATTGACGAGAAGCATGAGCTGCTCAAAGCGTATCCTGGTGCAGATAAATTTATAAGGCAATTTTTTGGGTCACGAGAATTTATTAATAAAATAGAAAGATATTGTTTGTGGATTAGTCCAGATCAAGCTAAAGACGCAGTAAAGATTTCTATTGTAGATGGCATTTAAAAATGGTACACGATGGCACTTGAGAATGGTACAAAAATAGCAAGTATGAGTTTCATCAATAAAAGGTGGAACCAAAATGATAGGAGCCAAGATGTATCACACGATTAAGACACTGAGCAAGTTAGGCAAAAGCCAGCGTGAGACAGCCTTTGAGTTAGGCTTATCGAAGACTACAGTAAACAAGTATTGCAGAATGGATGAGGCAATTGCAGAAGTTCGCTGTTGCCGGCGAACCGGCAACAGCACGTTTTCTATCGCAGAAGACTATGTACGCAACCGGTTAGCCAATTATCCTAAGCTACGTGCAAGCCGCCTCTACGAAGAGGTAATAACAAAGTATCCTAATATCAAGAGTAAGCAACGTGCATTTCGAAATTTCGTAAAACAAATAAGAGATGGCTTGCCAAAGTCATCTAAAAGGTTATTCAGCATTGTAGATTCCTCTCCCGGTCATCAAGTCCAAGTTGATATGGGAGAAACATGGATAGACTTAGTTTCAGGAAACAGAACGAAAGTGTATTTCTGTAGCTTTGTTCTTTCATTTTCCAGGCAGCTTTACGTCCATTGTCAATCAACACCGTATAAGACAAAAGACTTTATTGTCGCTCATCAGCATGCATTTCAATACTTTGGCGGCTATCCAAAAGAATGCGTATATGATCAGACAAAGCTGGTGGTTATCAAGGAAGTCTATCGAGAAGTATTGTTTAACCATGAGTTTCATCAATACGCAAACAACATTGGATTCCATCCTCATGTATGCGAAGGTTATGATCCACAAAGCAAAGGCAAAGTTGAACGCTGCATCCAAGAAGTTAAACAAGGCTTCCTTTACGGCACCAAGTTCCATGATATAGTTGATGTCCGAAACAAAATGCATGATTGGTTAAACAAATTCAACAGACGAGTCCATGCCACCACTAACCAAGCTCCGCATAAGTTATGGGAAGAAGAAAAGCTATTGTTGAAACAACTTAATACTGACTTCCTTGCCAGAAATATCAGGCGAGCAGATAAGACAGGCTTAATCTCTTTTTGCGGCAACAAATATTCAGTTCCCTTAAACTATCAGAATAAGATGGTTTATGTCGATGAGTTGGATGGCATGCTGATGATAAGTGATATCGACACCGGAAAGTTTGTAACCGATCACAATATAAGCTTTGAAAAAGGTAGAATATTTAAAAATCAAAACCATTATCGTGATTACAGCATCACCCTTAACGAATTAAAAGAAAAGGCATTAAGGCAGCTCAGTGAACATGATAACGGAACCGTGCTCGTTGAGAAAGTAATCACAGATAATCCCAGAATTGCCAGAGATCAACTAAGAGCTCTGATCAGGTTATCCGGTAAATATGATTACACTACATGGAGCAAGGCAATGCCATCAATGGTGAATATGCCGATAATCAAGGCAACGCTAATCGAAGATATACTGATTAGAGCACAGTATCATAAGAAGATGGACTTTGCTTTGCCGATGGAAAATGTTCAAACTGTAAACCGTTCTTTAATCCAAAGACCTCTAAGTGCATACATGGAGGTTCTAAACAATGATTGAGTCTACAAGAAATTACCTGCAAATCACAAGATGTCTTCACATTAGCAAGCTGTTGGAATCTGCCATTGTGACTGCCGAAAAGAGCCAGATGTCATACTTGGAGTTTCTGCATTACCTGTTAGAAAAAGAATGCTCGGAAAGAGAACAGAGGAGTATAACACGAAGACTCAAACAAGCTCGTTTACCATCAATGAAAAGCTTTGATGACTTTGACTTTGCATACCAACAAAGCATTACAAAGAAACAAGTAAAGAATTGGCTGTCCTTTGTTTGGATAGAGCAAAGAGAAAATATTATCCTGATGGGACCGCCGGGAGTGGGTAAAACCCATATTGCGATTGCATTGTGCTATGAAGCAGTTAAGGCCGGCTATAAAGCACTTTTTCATAATATGAATGATCTGATTGAGGCATTGATGCTTGCAAATCTGGACGATAAAATGGATGTATTCTTAAACAAGTTGTCCAAATTTGACTTGATCGTAATCGATGAAATGGGCTATTTGCCTCTCAATTCCGTGGCAGCCAATCTGTTCTTTAGGTTTGTCAGCCACATGTATGAATATAAATCTATAGTTATCACATCAAACAGACTCTTTAACGAATGGGGAGTTACTTTTAACGACAATGTGATAGCTACAGCCATATTAGACAGACTGTTACACCATGCACATGCAATTACAATGCTGGGTGACAGCTTTAGAATTAAACATCTGAAACAGTAGTTTAAAGTGTACCAGATTCAAATGCCAAACTGTACCAGTTTAGATTGCCATTGACACTATGATAAGGGAGCGTGTTGAGCAAGTTAGAACACATAGACTGGCGAGTGCTAGGGAAGAAACACAAGAGTTAGCGAATATGCCATATTCCTTTGGTGAGATCAGACAACCTGAAACAGATTATTTATTGATACCGAGAACTTCTTCCGAAAATAGGAAGTATATTCCGATTGCATATGTTGACTCAGATACTATAGCGAGTGATGCAGTATTAATTATTCCTCAAGCAAGTGAATATCATTTTGCAGTTATGTCCTCAAATGTTCATAATGCTTGGATGAGAGTTGTGGCAGGTAGGTTAAAAAGTGATTATCGTTATTCTGCTTCTATTGTTTATAATAATTTTCCTTGGCCTGAATTAAATGATGAGAACAGAATGAAGCTCAACAACACTGCGAATATGATACTAAAAGCAAGAGATTTGTATCCAGAATGGTCATATGCAGATCTGTATAATGAACTCACCATGCCCCCCGAACTAAGAAAAGCACATCAAGAAAATGACAAAGCCGTTATGAAAGCATACGGCTTTAATTGGCGTAACATGAATGAGTCTGAATGTGTTGCGGAACTCATGAAAATATATCAAACATTAATAAAGTAATAAGGAGAGCTTTTAAAAATGGCTACATCTATTGAGATAAACAAGAAAAGTGTTAAAGACTATCTTGAATCCGGAAAAGATCAGAAATTTGTGATTCCTGAATATCAAAGACCTTATGCATGGACAGATGAAGAGGTCCTAACCTTATTTGAAGACTTAGTTGAATATACAGAGGAGAATATTGATTCTCCTTATTTTCTCGGGTCAATAGTGTCTTATACAAATGAGTTTAATGAACAGGAAGTTATTGATGGACAGCAGAGAATAACGACTCTTTTCCTATTGCTTCGTGCAATTTATAGTAAATTAGAAAAAATGACTGATTCAAAAGAAAAGAAGTATGCTATAGGAAAAATAGAACCTACTCTTTGGAAAACCGAAAAGCTCACAGGGGAAGCAATTAAAGACCAAGTATTAATAGAGTCTAGGGTCTATGAATCAAATTTTAATAAGGTATTAACAGATATTTTAGAAACAGGAAAAACGGAAAAAGGCTCAAAAGATGGCTATACCCAGAACTATCTTCTATGCCAAAAGCTAATTGATGATTATGCTAAAGACGAGCCAATTAGCTTCTATCCATTTGTAAACAACATATTAGAAAATGTGATTGTGCTACCCATAAAGGCTGATAATCAAGATACTGCTTTGACCATTTTCTCAACCTTAAATGATCGAGGTCTTCCTTTGTCTGATGCTGATATTTTTAAGGCCAAGATTTACAATAGTCTAAAAGATCCTGATGAAAGAAATCAATTTATTAAAAAGTGGCAAGAACTTAGCACAAACGCAGAATATGCGAATGAGAGCATCCAAAAGCTATTTTATTACTACATGTTTTATCTACGTGCCGATGAAAATGACAGGAAAAGTACAACGCCCGGTCTAAGAAAATATTTCGCCAGCAATAGTTTTCATAGATTATATGAACAAGATTTAATGAATAACTTAAATACTATCTTGAATTTCTGGACGACAGTAAATAACCATGAAGCAATAGATGGTGAACTATGGTCAAAGAATTTCAACATACTAAAAGTATTAGATATCTTAACATCCTATCCAAATGAATTTTGGAAATATCCTGTAATCAATTATTACTTGCGTTATAAGAACGCAGATAGATTTGAAGATAATTTCCTCATATTTTTACGTAAATTATTCGTTATACTCTGTAGCAGATATATTGTTATGCCCACAATAAATGCAGTTAAACAACATATCTTAAATTTAAATGCAGAGATTATGAATAGCGAACATCCAAAGTTTGGTTTCAAAGATGTTGATAAAAATCAAATGAGAGAAGAGTTACTGAATCCTCATAGGAATATTGTCAGAATGCTTTTAAAATTATTAGCTTATGATAATGAAGAGCAGACTGAACACTTGCCAGAAAAATGGGAAATTGAGCATATCCTACCTAAAAAATGGCATAATTCATACTTTCCTAATGAACTAGATGCCGAAGTGGATAAAACTATTGAGCACTTAGGAAATAAAATCCCCTTTGAAAAGAAGCTAAACATTGAGGCAAGCAACGGTTATTTTTCGAAAAAGAAAGAATCATATGAAAAATCAACTATTGCTATCGTTAAAAGACTTTCTGAATCACATCTAACCGATTGGAAATTAGAGCAAATCAGAGAGAGAGATATTAGGGTCTCTGATCGTATTATGGAAATATTCGACATGTGGTCAACTGAAGAAGCCATTAATAAAAACGATACATTAACTGAAGAAGAGTTAAAAGCAATAGAGCTAATAAAATCCAAGGGACTTGAAAGTTATCTGTAAAAAAGCCTGCTTTGCAAGCGAATTTTGCTCTGCCCATAAAACGGTGTAATTTTGAGGATACGATCAAGTTGTGTCAAAATTCAGTAAAATCTTGACATATCTCAGGCATGAATTTGTCTTGCCATCATGAAACAAAATATCACTAATAAACACAGTGCCATTGCCCTTTTTTCCGGGGGCTTGGATAGTCTTTTGGTAGTGAAATACATGGAAAAGCTGGGTTATACCATCTATCCCGTGTATTTTGCGACACCATATATGCCCGCTCAGCGTGCGCTGGAAGCCGCTCTTGATAACGGCATAAACCTCATCGTGCGTGATATTTCGTCCGAACATATTCAGATGATGGAAAATCCTGTCTATGGCTTTGGGAAGAATATCAATCCTTGCATCGATTGTCATGGCTTGATGTTTCGTCTCGCCGGTGAGATGCTCGAGGAGCTGGGGGCGGATTTCATCGTCTCCGGTGAGGTGATGGGACAGCGGCCGATGAGTCAGCGCAAGACTGCGCTCAATATGGTGGCTAAGCTTTGCGGATATCAAGATTTGCTGATCAGGCCGCTGAGTCAGAAACTCCTCAAAGATACCCTACCGATCACTGAGGGCTGGGTGGATAAAGAAGAGATGTTCGACATCAGCGGGCGGGGGCGTAATCGTCAGCTTGAGCTTGCTGCAGAACTCGGAATCGAGAAGTTTCCCTCTCCTGCGGGTGGCTGTTTGCTCACCGATAAAGGCTTTACTCAGCGGATTAGAGACCTGCAAGAGCATCATCAGTTTGATGAGATGAATATTGAGTTGCTGCGCTTTGGGCGTCACTTTCGCCTGGATGAAAAAACTAAGCTCATCGTGGGGAGAAACATGGCTGAAAATGCGGAACTGGAAGAGATATCAGAGGGCTTGATCACGCTGAAGGCTGTGGAGCATATTGGTCCCTTTGCGGTGCTTACTTCTCTTGATTTTGATGAGGAGATCCTCGACCTTGCGCTGGAGATATTTTGGTATTATCACCCAAAAGCGCCGGCGGAAGGGCAGGTTTTGCTGTCCAAGCCCGATGGAACTTTTCGCGAATATAAAGCAATGAAAACAGATAGATATACAGTTGAGAAACACATGCTAACTTTAAATACATGAGGTGAATAGATGTTAAAAATAGAATCTTTTGTCCTGCTGCCCAGCTATCAAACAAATACCTGGCTCGTCTGGGATGATGAGAGCAAAGACGCGCTCTTTTTCGATCCCGCCGCAATCGGGCGCGAGCCGCTTGAATTCATCCAAAAACACGATCTTAAGGTGCAAGCCATCGTTCTTACGCATGGGCATGGCGATCATATCGGCGGATTGGCTTACTTCAAAAATCAGCTCGATGCGCCTGTTTTAATCCATGAGGCGGATGCAGAGATGCTTTTGGATAATAAGAAAAATCTCAGTGAATATATCGGGATGCCGCTGGATTTGCCGGCTGCTGATCGCGTGCTTCAGGACGGTGATATCATCACTTTTGGTGCGCATCAGGCGAAGGTAATTCACACTCCGGGGCATACTAAAGGCAGCATTGGCGTGTTAATCGACAAGTTCCTTATCTCCGGCGATACGCTGTTTGAGATGAGCATTGGGCGCACAGATTTCCCCGGCGGGAGCTATGAGGAAATTATGCACTCCATCAAAACGAAGCTTTTCATCCTCGCTGAGGATACGATTGTCTTTCCCGGACATGGGCCCAGCACCTCTATAGGCATGGAAAAGCTGAATAATCCCTTTGTGAGGTAAATGATGATAGATTTCATGAAAAATAGCCCTTTGGAGACTTGGGATGCGCGCGCTTTCATCAATGAGTGTTTGGCTTGGATCAAAGAGACGGTCGGCGAGAGTAAGGTCATCCTCGGGCTCAGCGGCGGGGTGGATAGCTCTGTGGCGGCAGCACTTATCTATGAAGCTATTGGTTCGCAGCTCTTCCCCATCTTTGTGGATACGGGACTCATGCGCTATGATGAGGCGGCTCGTGTTAAGGAGATGTTTTCTTGCTATCCTGAATTGAGTATCAATTTCGTAGATGCCTCGGAGCTCTTTTTGGGTAGGCTGGCGGGCGTAAGCGATCCTGAAAAAAAGCGCAAGATCATTGGCAATTCATTCATTGAAGTCTTTGATCGAGAGGCGCAAAAGCATGGTGATGCGGCGTTTCTCGCTCAGGGGACGCTGTATCCGGATGTTGCAGAAAGTTTTACCGAAGACGGCAAGAAGCTGAGTGTTAAGAGCCATCACAACGTGGGTGGCTTGCCGGAGAAGATGAATCTGAGGCTATTGGAGCCCTTCCGCAGGCTCTATAAATATCAGGTGCGGGAGATTGGTAGAGAGCTCGGTATGTCTTCGCGCTTGGTCGATCGTCATCCTTTCCCCGGTCCCGGGCTTGCCGTGCGTATACTCGGTGCGGTGGACAGGCGGCAGGTCAAGATTCTGCAGGAAGCGGATGAGATCTTCATCGATGAGCTCTATAAATGGGATCTCTATAAGGAAACCTGGCAGGCTTTTGCGGTCTTGCTACCCTTGCAAAGCGTTGGGGTGGAAGATAATCAACGCACTTATAAACAGGTTTGTGCCCTACGTGCGGTCAATAGCTCTGACGGCATGAGTGCAAAGGTGAGCGAGCTTCCTTTGAACTTCCTGCTCTATGTCTCGCAGCGCATCACAAGCGAGGTTGCGGGCATCTCACGCGTGGTCTTTGATATCAGTTCAAAGCCGCCGGCTACGATCGAGTGGGAGTAAAATAAATAGCCTTTGTTTGGCTAAATAAATTAAGCAATATTCGTGTAGGTTTACATAACATTCTGGAGCCTGAGATATTTCAAAAGTATTTCAGGCTTTATTATTCAATCACTTACAAGAACGCCAAAAAAATAGTTGCTCATTTTGTCACCGTTTTTCGATTTTGTCACCCTATAGTAGGTAGAGGGTTGTTCTCTGTCAAGAATTGATGAACGGCTCACTACGCTCGATTGTTTAGATGTGCTGCGCACTATTTTAACTGGTTCATGGGCAACGAGGACCTTACCCGACCAAGAGCAGAAAACATAGTTCTTTTATAAGTGTATAGTTGTGAAAATTTGTGAAATTATTAAGGCTAAATGTGATTGTATAAGCCATCAGGCGAAGCTTTGTCCGCCTCATGCGCTGCTCTTATGGGCTTTTGAGTAAGAAGGCGCATCTGCGAGACATAATAAAAAAGCCCCTCCGCATGCTCTGAAACGGAGGGGCTGGATTTATATCGTTTATTGCTTACTTTAAGAGGTCTATGATTGTCTCATAGACGAGCTTGGGAGCCACGTTGAAGGAATAGTCTTTCTCAAGTCTCTCGGTGAATTTGTGAGCATCTTTGCCGAAGGGGCCGATGTTTACCACGGGGAGGTTGAGCTTTTGCATCTCTTCTATGGGCAGGTCATATTTCTTGCCATATCCGGGCATGTTGTCCATCAGGGATTCCACGGCACCGGCTTCGCGAGGAGCGGCGGCATAGCTGAGATCGGAGATGTAGGGGTAGAACTTTTTGACTTTGACGTCATATTTGCTCGTGTTCCCTTTCATGACCTTGTTGAGGGTGTCCATGAGTTTCTTTTCGAGATCGGTCTCGCCTTTGACATAGATGTGGGGATAGTAAGGCGGTGAATAATATGCGACAACGACGGGGTTCTTGTCAGACCAGAGTTCGTGCAGCCTTTCAACCATCTTGAGGGAATAGATGCGGTCGTCGATATTGCTGTCTTCGAGGAGCTTGTCGCTGAGCTTATCCATGATCTCGTCGAGCTCCTTGCCCATTTCGGCTTTGACTTTTGCATAGAGTTCACCGTAGGTGAGCACGCGTGCTTCCCAGGGGAGTTTCTGATAGGGGAAGTTGTTGCTTTCGCTGTATTTCTTGTGCTCTTCCTGCAGGCGATCGACTACTTTTTGGAACGCTTTTTGTGCGCCTTTGACCACTTTGTCCATCATCTGATCGGGGGTGCTGCTATGCGTGCTAAAGTTGAAATAGAGATAGCTGGCGCGGTTGGTCTGCACGGAATATTCGGGCTTGAGGTCTTGCTGACGCAGGGAGATGGGCGGAACGGTGACTTCGCCTTCTGCTTCGTCGCAATAATCGAAGTTGAAGTTCATCTCTTCCGTGATTGCGGAGGAAATGTGGTTGGAGTCGATTCCTTTGAAAGGATCGCCGGCATGGGCTTCTGCGCCGATGACATAGAAGCTCGGCATGAGCTTGCCCACGGTTCCGACATAGATGTAGCGGGTGTTGTCGCCTTCAAAGCGGGGTGCGCTATAGTCGGTGTCGATCACGGCGAGATATTCAAAGCCTTCTTTCTCTTGGAGTTTGATGAGCTCTTCAACGACGGCGAGCATGCCTTTTGAGCCGCCTTCTTCGTCGCAAACGGCTGCGAAAACGAGGTTGCCCTCGAAGTTCTGCACATCTTTGGAGAGCATTTCAACGATGCTCATGAGTGTGGAAGTTCCGCATTTCATGTCAAAGACGCCGCGACCGAAATAGTATTCACCACTTTCGAGGTCTTTTCGTGCATCTTCGGGAAGGGTGACGTTGCGCAGCTTTTCGATGAGCTGGGTGGGCTTTGTGGCATATTCGGCGTTCACGCCATAGTCGGAGATTCCAACCGTGTCAGTGTGCCCGATGAGGACGATGGTCTTGTCGCTCTTGGCTTTTTCGCCTTTGAGAACGGCGACGACGGACTTTCTATTCAGAGGTTCATCATCCTTTGCCATCACATACATCAGGTTCTGGGGATGCTTTTTAAAGTATTCCATCTCGGTGAACTTCTCGTGCACCTTTTCGGAAACATTATTTTCGTCACTGGAACCGACAACACCTTGGATGTTAACGAGTTCCAATGTAAGGTTTTCAATTCTTTTTGCTAATGCTTCAAACATTACATTCTCCATTTATTTATTTAAAAAACTACTAAAAGGGGTTTGAACTTGCAAGTTTTAAAGTGAGGCTTTTCAAGTCAAGCTTTTTCATAAACATGAAGCTTTGCTTAGAGGATGAAGCCTGCTCCCAAGAGCATTTCGCCATCATAGAGAGCTAAAACTTGTCCGGGTGTTATGGCAGAAATGGGCTGGTCAAAGACTACTTTCCAGAGCCCTTCGGCTTTGTTTACAGTGCAAGAAACCGGGTCTTGGGCAAGGCGCACTTTTGCTTCACAGCGCAACTCGTTGAATGGTTCGGGAATTGAGACCCAATTCATGTTCACCGCGTTGAGTTCGTCACTGTATAGCTCTTCTTCTTTGCCGATGACGACTTTGTTTTCTTTGCGACTCAGCGAGATGACATAGCGCGGGCTGTCGAAGCCGGCTAAACCGAGCCCTTTCCTCTGCCCTATCGTATAATGGATGAGACCTTTATGCTTGCCTAAGACATTGCCGGATGTGTCCACGAAATCACCGGGCGCAAAGCTGTTCTTCTTGAAAAGAGGCAGAATGTTATCGGATTCGAGGAAGTCCTGACTCTCCTTTTCTTTGATGAGATATTCAAAGCCGCGGGAGCGGGCAAACTCTCTGATGTCATCCTTTTGCATGCCTCCTAAAGGAAAAAGCGAACCGGCTAATTGTTCTTGAGTAAGAAAACTGAGGAAATAGGATTGATCCTTTCTCTTGTCTGCCGCTTGAAAGAGCTGCCATCTCTTTAAGTCTACCGAATAGGAGACTTGCGCATAGTGTCCGGTAGCGAAGAAATCAAAGTCCAGCCCGAGCTCGTGCGCCTTCGTGATGAGTGCACCAAACTTGATCTGCTCATTGCATATCACACAGGGATTGGGGGTCTTCCCCAGTGCATAAGTGGATGTAAAATAGTCTAATACTTCGCTTCTGAATTCATCGTCAAGGCGGATAATATGATGCTCTATCCCCAGCTTCTTTGCGGCACGCTCTGCCGAGATGAGTGCATCGGGCTCGGAAGGACCAAAACAGCCTCTCTTGTCTCGCGTGAGAATCCCGCTCTCAGGGTTCCATTTCGCCATCGTGATCCCGAACACGTCATAGCCTTGCTCTTTGAGCAAGATTGCGGCAATCGTGCTATCAACGCCACCGCTGAGGCCGAGAGCTACCCTCATCCATGCACCTCAAAAAAGCTTTCTAATCTGAGGATTGTTCTGGAATCCAGCTCCTCCGGCATCTCGCCTTCGAGATTGAGGAAGGGCAGTTTAAGATGTTTCTTGAAAAGGAGATGGTCGATCTGCAGGTGGCAAAAAGACTGGGTGTATCCGATGATCGCCTCGAGTCGGCGTTTTTTGATCTGCTCTTTGATGTCTGCCATGCGCTCATTTACGCTGTAAGGATAGGTGTAAACAAGGTATTGCCTGACGATGTCTTTCTCGAGATGAGGCATGGCAAATTGGCGTTGCACCTCGTTGAAGAGCACTTCTCCTCCGAGTTCGGAGATAGTCTCATAGAGATTGCGGAAGATGGGCGGAACGCCGACAAAGCCGAGTCTGATCTTCACGGGGAAGGGCTCGCGCTCTTTGGCCTCGCGCAGGAATTCATCCAACTCACGCTCATATCTGTCGGGATCGCCCTGAAAGTCCGAGGAATTGACGAGCCAAAGATGGTTTTCCACGCCGCTGACCTTGTGTTCTTCATAGCTAAGTCTATCGAGTTCAATGAGCTTGACTCGGATTTTATCCAGCCTTGCTTTTGCCTCTTGACTCATCGCGCGCGTCACGCCATAATATTCTTCCAGCTTGGAGATTTCCCGATCGAGATCATGATAATCATGCGAGGCAGGGAAGCCAAAAGGAAAGGTGGAAAGCCCTTCTTCTTTGATCATTTCAAGTAGCGATGAGGCATTTGAACAGTCGCCTTCGACGATGCCGATGACTTCATCAAGATTGGATGCTAAACTGGCAGAGAAATTGCCTTTTATCCATGAGCACAGACTGCGCGGGAAGCCTTTAAGTTCTGCATCATGTATGTGTTTTGCCGAGTCTTGCGTGAGGAAGATATTGTTCAAATCAATAGGGAAATGTCCTGCCGCATAGAGCACTTCCACCGGCAGGGAAGTCGTGAAACCAATTCTTTTCTTATTCATCACAGGCAAGCTCCAAATATTCATCTTCTTTCTTGTTAATCATTTGTTTTAGTTCAATTATCTTGTCTTCAATCTCTTTTTCTTCGGCTTTGATCTGCATCAGGGCATCCTGATTGCTATATATCGCTGAATCTGAAAGCGAATCATGAATCTCACGGAGGCGAGATTTCAGCGCGGCTTTCTTAGAGATAAGCTCGTCGATCACATCCTGTATCATCTTGAGCGAGAGAGGATTGACTTTTTTCTGTCGCATACGCGGCTTAGGTGCTTCCTTCCTCAGCTCCGGCTCCATGAAGGCAAGTTGCATGATCTCGTCAAGCTCCAATTCGCTTTCTTTCACCGTTGAATAGACTTCGCCGTCCTCATCAGCCAACTTCTGAAACATCCAATACTTATTTGCCAGCGAGCGGATGAAATGGCGGTCGTGCGAGACGAAGATAATGCTGCCGTCATATTCTTTCAAAGCCTCTAAGAGCGCATCTCGCATGGGGATATCGAGGTGGTTTGTCGGCTCGTCTAAGATCAACAGATTAGGGTTTTGATGGATCATTTCGGCAAGATAGAGCCTACTCTTTTCACCGCCGGAAAGCACGCCAACCTTCTTATCCACATCGTCGCCGCGAAATGAAAAGCGTGCTAACCAACTGAGCACATAGCCCTTGGGCTCACCGGGAACGAGCCGCCAGATTGTCTCCATAACGCTGAGCGATTCGTCCAAATAGTTTTGATGCTGATCAAAGTATCCGATATCCAAGGACGCGCCGCTCTTGAATTCGCCGGAAGTAATCTCATGCTTTTCAAGCAAGATTCTGAGAAGAGTGGTCTTCCCACAGCCATTCATGCCGATGAGTGCAATCCTATCTCCACGAAAGGCAGATAGATTGACCTCACGCGCCAATTCACGCACTCCATCTATGCCGAAAGCCGCATCTTTGAGGGCAAAGAGATCGTTCCCGCTGCGACGGCTCTCACCCATCCGCAAGTTAGCGACTTCAAGCTTTTTAACGCGCTCAATAGGCTCCATTTTATCCAGAATCCTTCGTCTTGCCTGAGCTTGTTTCGTCTTTTGTCCGGCAAGGTTCCGGCGAATGAAGTCCTCGGTCTCGGCGATGAACTTTTCCTGACGTTTTGCCTCTCTTTCACGAGTGAGACGCTCTATCTGTGCAGCCTCGAAATAGGAGCTATAGTTACCCTTTGTGATCGTGAGCTCGCCATCTTCCAGAGCGTATATACTGCGCGCGATGCCATCGAGAAACTCCCTATCGTGCGAGACGATGAGATATGGCTTATGGCTTGCTGAGAGAAAGCTTTCCAGCCAGGCGATCATCGCAATATCGAGGTGGTTGGTGGGCTCGTCCAAGATCAGCAGATCATATTCCGAGAGCAGGATATGAGCAAGGCTGATGCGAGTCCGTTCCCCACCGCTGAAGTCAGCGAGTCGCTTCTCCCATTCCTCTTCGCTAAAGCCCAACGAGGTAAGCACAAACTTGACCCTATTCGCATGCTCGAAAGCGCCCATTTCATCCATCATTGAGACAACTGAGTCCAGCTCTTGCGCCGTCTTTTCATCATGGTTTTTATCTAATGCCGCCGAGAGTTCATGCATGCTCCGGTTGAGCTGAATGATGTCCGGACGCGCCTCGCCTACATAGTCAATAAGCTTTTTGTGCAGTTTCAGCGCGGGATTCTGCTCCAAATATGCAATACGGAGGTTTTTTGCACGCACAACCCTGCCGAGACTGGGCGTCATTTCACCCAGTATCAGGCGGAGAAGCGTGCTTTTTCCACAGCCATTTGCACCGATGAGCCCTATTCTGCTATTATGCTCAATCGTGCAATTGACACTGCTTAGCACATATTCGCCGGCAAATTCCATGCCCAAATCCATACATTGGATCAAGCTCATCTATCGTCACCCACGAAATCATCTATAAGCAAAGAAAGCCCTCAGTTTCCTGAGGGCATTTTTTTTGTCTTTAATTTGTGCCAAATGTATTTATTAATACATTCCGCCCATTCCACCCATGCCGGGATTTGGCATTGGCATAGGAGCTTCGGGTTCCGGAATGTCTGTGATTATGCATTCGGTGGTGAGGAAGAGTCCGGAGATCGAGGATGCGTTTTGCACGGCACTGCGAACCACCTTGGCGGGGTCGATGATGCCGGCTTCGATGAGGTCTTCATACTTGCCATTTGCGGCGTTGAAGCCCATATGAACATCTTTGAATCCTTTGATCTTTTCAACTACGACTGCGCCTTCTTCACCGGAGTTTGCAGCGATCTGATAGAGCGGTCTTTCCAAAGCTTTGGCGAGGATATCCACTGCCATCTTCTCTTCATAGCTGAGTCCTTTGAGGTTTTTCAGGGACTTTGCAGCCTGGATGAGCGTGACACCGCCGCCGGGAACGATTCCCTCTTCGACGGCTGCACGAGTTGCATGCAGAGCGTCATCAACTCGAGCTTTCTTCTCTTTCATCTCGGTCTCGGTTGCGGCACCAATGCGAAGAACGGCAACACCGCTGGAAAGCTTGGCAAGGCGTTCTTGCAGCTTTTCTTTGTCATAATCCGAGGTGGTCTCTTCGATCTGAGCTTTGATCTGCTTCACCCTGCCGGCCACGTCATCGGCTGAACCTGCACCTTCACGAATGGTGGTGTTTTCTTTGTCGATGATAACCTTTTTGGCGGTTCCGAGATCAGTCATGGTTGCGCTTTCGAGCTTGCGACCCATCTCTTCGCTGATCAGGGTTGCGCCGGTGAGGATAGCGATGTCTTCCATCATGGCTTTGCGTCTGTCGCCAAATCCGGGTGCTTTCACTGCGGCGATATTGAGAATGCCGCGCAGCTTGTTAACCACGAGGGTTGCAAGTGCTTCGCCTTCGATATCTTCAGCGATGATGAGCAAAGGCTTGCCCGTCTGAGCGATTTCTTGAAGAATGCCGAGCATGTCTTTCATGACGCTTATCTTCTTGTCATAGAGCAAGATGAAAGGCTCATCGAGCTCGGTGATCATCTTGTCGGTATTAGTCACAAAATAGGGAGAGAGATAGCCGCGATCAAACTGCATGCCTTCAACTTTCTCCAAAACAGTCTCGATTGATTTTGCTTCTTCAATGTTGATAATGCCTTCTTGACCAACGCTTTCCATGGCTTTTGCAATCATCTCACCAATCTCGGGATCGTTGTTTGCGCTGATGGAAGCGATCTGGGCAATCTCAGCATTGCTTTTGATGGTCTTTGAATATTCGTGGATGCGATCGATGACAACCTTGGTTGCCTTTTCCAGTCCACGCTTGAGATACATGGGGTTCACACCGGCGGTGACGTGCTTCAGGCCTTCTTCGATGATGGCTTGAGCGAGGATGGTCGCCGTGGTGGTGCCGTCGCCGGCATTGTCATGCGTCTTTTCTGCAACTTCTTTGCAAAGCTGTGCGCCCATATTTTCGTAGGGCTCTTCCAGCTCGATCTCTTTAGCAATGGTCACGCCGTCATTGGTGATCAGCGGTGAACCAAATTGTTTGTCCAATACAACGTTTCTGCCCTTGGGTCCAAGGGTAATCTTAACGGCATCAGCCAGTTTGTCCACACCCATCTTCAGCGAAGTGCGGGCGTCGTGTGCATACTGCATTTGTTTTGCCATTTTGTATTCCTCCATTTAATCATAATATTAAATTTAATTTTAGCAGTCTTACTTTCTGAGTGCTAATCTTATTATAACCCGATTCCTGTCAAGTGCAAATTGTTTTTTTTCTGCTGAGATAAAATATCATTTGACAGCTTGGGCATTTATTGAATCTATCGTTTTACTCCATGATCATTGGATAATGCTGCAAAATGTTCGATGATTATTGGAGCAGATCACATTATTAACAGGAGGAAAGAGATGAGCAACGATAACTTGTTTTCAAGAGCATATCAGATTATGATAGGCAGAATCAACGATAAGCTGTCACAGGATGAACCTTACTATTTCGAAACGACAAAAAGTGCAAAACATGAAGCAATTGCGTTACTTCCCAATGACACAATCCAAATCAAAAGAACGAATGCACCGAAGATACCGGAATACTATATTGATATGGAGATGTTGGAGGCTGGATTTAATCACTTTAGGTTCAGAGAAACCATCACAATTACGCAATATGACGCTTTTATCAAAAAAGCATTGGGGAGAGTGCCACAGCATGGTCCTACCTATATCGCGATCATTAGAGTTTTGCAAGAAATCTCACGAGGGCTTTGAATGATTACAAATTTTAAGAGTGTTTTATAGTGTCTTTTCTATGGCTTCCCTATTGGGTTCTGGTCATGATATGGTCATGATGTGGTCATGGGCATGACCATATCATGAGCAGACGATGAGCTGAACTATATAAGGAAGAGATAGGCAAACCATTGACTGGTTGCGAAATAATTAACACTCTCTAAGAAATCATTTATACTCTTCCATAAAGATTTCCCTTGCCAAAAACCCCGACTCCATTAATATGTGAACAGATATTCATATATGGAGCCAAAATGAAAGAACAATGTTTATGTAAACTCATCTCCTCTGAGGAGATAGACAGGATCAAGAAAGACATGCCGGATGGTGAAACTATCGCTAATATGGCTGAATTCTTCAAGGTTTTTGGAGACAATTCTCGCCTTACTTTGATATACTATCTCTCGCGCGCCGAACTTTGCGTTGCAGACCTCGCCTCGTTAGCAGGCATGAGTCAATCTGCGGTTTCCCACCAGCTCAAGACCTTGCGTCTCATGCGTTTAGTTAAAAACCGCAAAGAAGGCACAATCGTCTATTATTCCTTGGATGACGCCCACATAGACAGTCTCTTCAAAGGCGCTTTAGAACATATTTTGGAGGAGAAATGACTGTCCGCGAATACCAAATCCAAAATCTTGATTGTGCGGGTTGCAGTGCCAAGATCGAGAGCGAGATTTCAAACCTCGCCGAAGTAAATAGCGTTAATCTCGACTTCATCAATAAGAAGCTCGTGATTCAATATAAAGACGACGCTGCCAATGCCTTAGACATACTTAATAAGATCGCTTCCGGCATAGAACCGGGGGTTAAAATATATGATTCCGGTCATGATATCGAGGAGAAAAAGTCATTCTATTCCTTCGTCATCTATGGCGGTTTGCTCCTTCTTTTAATCACCTACTTTCTGCCCGAAAACCTCGCTTTTCGTCCTTTGCTCTATTGGCTTTCATATCTGATGGTTTCAGGTCGGGTACTCTATAGTGCCGTGCGCGAAATCTTTTCCCGTCAGCTTTTGGCAGAACATTTCTTGATGGGAATTGCCTCACTCGGAGCGATGTATTTGGGCGAATTCACCGAAGCTGTTGCCGTGATCGCACTCTATGAATTGGGGCAATATCTTGAACACAAAGCAGTTAGTAAGAGTCGCAACACCGTTTCATCCATCATGAATCTCAAACCGGAAAAGGCTCATCTCAAGACAGATAGCGGGCTCAAAGAGATAAAACTCAATCAAGTTAAGCCTGGGGACATCCTCGTGGTTCATCCCGGCGAGCGCATCCCTGTTGACGGGCTTATCATGAAAGGCGAGACCAGCCTTGATACCTCAAGTGTGAGCGGTGAATCTGCACCTCTCGCCGTTGCAACCGGTGACGAAATCTATGCCGGCTGTCTCAATCATGAGGGGCTGATCGAGATGAAAGCTTTGCGCGGCGAAAACGAGAGCATGGTGGCAAAAATCCTTGCGCTCATCGACAATGCAGCCTCGCGCAAATCACGCCAAGAACGTTTTATCACGCGCTTTGCGAGCATCTATACCCCCGTCGTGGTCGCACTCGCCGTGCTGGTTTTCCTCATCCCCTTAATCATGGGTGTCGATGCACAAATCATGCTTAAACGTTCCTTGGTCTTCCTCATCGTGAGCTGTCCCTGCGCACTGGTAATCTCCATCCCGCTAACCTATTACATCGGGATCGGGATTGCGGCAAAACGCGGCATCATCTTCAAAGGAAGCACTTTCCTCGATGGGCTGAGACAGGTGAAAACAGTTGTTTTCGACAAAACGGGAACACTGACTACCGGTAATCTGAGGCTGGAAAAGCTCTATACATCAGAAAACATCAGCGAAGATGAGCTAAGTCGCGCACTCTATGAGAGTGAATTCGGCTCTCGCCATCCCTTCGCAATCGCGGTCAAAAACGCCATGGAATATGACTTTGAGCTCAGCAAGAGAACAGAGTATAACGAACTGCCCGGCAAAGGGATAGTGATGGTATATGATGGCAAAGAATATCTTGCCGGAAGCTTTGACTTCATCCGTGAACGCGGCTTTGAGAATCTCTTTGACACAGCCGAATACAGCGCCGTTCACGTGGTAAAAGACGGACTCTATCTCGGTGCTGCCGCTTTTGGCGACGACATCAAGCCCGGGATGCAACAGAGCTTGGCGCACATGCGAAAGTTAGGTGTAGAGAACATGTATCTGCTTTCCGGTGATAGAGATAGGAAGGCAGCAAGCGTCGCTAATACTCTCGGTCTGGATGGATATAAGGCTGAACTTTTGCCGCAGGATAAGCTTGTTGCACTGGAAGAAATCATGCATGATCACAGCGGTTTGACCGCATATACCGGTGACGGCATGAACGATGCCCCTGTCCTGGCGCGTGCAGATATCGGCATCGCGATGGGTGGAATCGGCGCACAGGCTTCCATCGACAGCGCGGACATCGTTCTCATGAATGACAAAGCAGAGCAATTGGCTCTTGCCTTTGAACTCTCGCGCAAAACAAATAGCAAAATCTGGCAAAATATCTCGCTTGCTTTAGGCATCAAAATACTCGTGATGATTCTCGGAGTTTCAGGCGTGAGCGGGCTTTGGGAAGCCATCATCGCCGATGTCGGCGTCACTTTATTGGTGATATTCAACAGTTTGCAACTCAATCGTTTCGAGAGTAAGCTTGACAAATATTAAGCTTATTAGTTTTTGGATAAGTAAATGAACAATATTGGAGAAAACATGCCGATAGTAATCACTCTTCCTGATGGAAGCAAGAAAGAATACCCGGTTGCAATCAGTGCCTACGAGGTTGCGCACGACATCAGTCCGCGCCTCGCCGATGCCGCAGTTGCAGCAGAAATAAACTCGAAACTCGTTGATATAAACACCATGATCACAGAGGATTGCGATCTGGTGATACATACTTTCAAGACCGATGCCGGACGCGAAATATATTGGCACAGCACGGCGCATCTCATGGCTCAAGCGGTCAAACAGCTCTGGCCGGATGTGCAGGTGACGATTGGTCCCGCAATCGAACAAGGTTTTTATTATGACTTCGATAGAGACGAGGCTTTCAGCGATGAAGACCTGCTTAAAATCGAAGAACGGATGAAAGAGCTCGGCGCTCAGAAATTGCCCTATTCACGCCGTGAACTCACCAAAGATGAGGCAATTAAGACCTTCCGCGAGATGGGCGAGCATTACAAGGTTGAAATTCTTGAAGAAATCCCCGATGGAGACGTCATCAGCACCTATACACAGGGTGATTTCATCGACTTATGTCGCGGACCACATATCCCTCACACCGGCGTAATTAAATCGGTGAAATTGCTCAAAAGCTCCGGTGCATATTGGCGCGGCGATGAGAAGAATAAGATGCTTAAACGCATATATGGCATCAGCTTCCCCTCCAATAAGGAACTCAAAGCATATATGGAATTCCTCGAAGAAGCCGCAAAGCGTGACCATCGCAAATTGGGCAGAGATTTAGACCTCTTTTCCATCAACGATGAAGTGGGACCCGGGCTCGTACTCTGGCATCCCAAAGGCGCAATGATCCGCTATCTCATTGAGACATATTGGACGGAAATGCATCTGCAAAACGGCTATGAATTGGTCTATACTCCGCACGTGGGACGCAGTAAACTTTGGGAAACCAGCGGGCATCTTGGCTTCTATGAAGAAAATATGTATGCCAAGATGGACGTTGAGGGTCAGGACTATTATCTCAAGCCGATGAACTGCCCCTTCCACCTCAGTGTCTATAACTCCAAGCATCACAGCTATCGTGAGTTACCTGTGCGTTTGGCTGAGCTGGGAACAGTCTATCGCTATGAACGTAGCGGTGTTTTGCACGGGCTGATGAGAGTGCGCGGTTTCACCCAAGATGATGCGCATATCATCTGCACGCCGGATCAGGTCAGCGAAGAAGTCGAAAAGCTCATCGTCTTTGCGCTGGATATGCTCAAACACTTTGGTTTCAAAGAGTTCCTCATCTATCTTTCCACAAAGCCGGATGCTGCTGTGGGCAGAGATGAAGATTGGGAGATGGCGACCGAGAGCCTGCGTGCCTCGCTCACCAAGCTCGGTTTAGACTTTCAAGTCGATGATGGCGGCGGTGCTTTCTATGGCCCCAAGATCGATATCAAGATCAAGGACGCCATCGGCAGAGCATGGCAATGCACCACCATTCAGTTTGACTTCAACGAGCCGGAACGCTTTAATATGGAATACATTGGCGCAGATAATCAGGCGCATCGTCCCTTCATGATCCATAGAGCAATCTTGGGCTCGGTAGAACGCTTTTTTGCCACACTTTTGGAATATCACGGCGGAAACCTGCCGCTCTGGCTTGTGCCCACCCAAATGATGATCCTGCCGATCACAGATGCGCAGGTGGAATATGCAAAAGAGATTCAAGAAAGAATGCGCAAACAAGGACTTCGCTGCGAGATCGATGCACGTAATGAAAAGATTGGCTATAAGATACGTGATGCCGAGCTCAAAAAGATTCCCTTCATGTGCATCATCGGCAAAAAAGAGGCGGAAGAGGGACATATCACGCTCAGACGCCACACTGTCGGCGATCTCGGAGTCATGGGCTTTGACGAAGCCATCCAAAAGATAAAAGAAGAATTATGAGTGTTTTTGAAAAGATCAAAAGTGAACTGAATAAAGAAGCTACGGCTATCTTGACCCTGATTGATCAGCTTGATCAGGCTCAAGTTGAAAAAGCTTTTGATTTGATGAAAAACTGTGAGGGAAAGGTGGTGCTCACGGGCATCGGCAAAGCGGGAATAATTGCGCGCAAGATCTCGGCAACGTTGGCTAGCACGGGAACTACCTCGATCTTTCTGCATGCTGCGGAAGGCATACACGGCGACCTCGGCATGCTCAGCAAAAAGGATGTGGTTTTGGCGGTTTCTAATAGCGGAAACACAGCCGAAATCCTCGCCATCATCCCCTTCATCAAGTTCACTGGCATCCCGCTCATCAGCATCACTGGGAACCTCGATTCACAGCTTGCAAAAGCTTCGGATGCAGTGCTTTGTACCAAGGTTGATAACAGTCTCGAGCCATTAGGCATGGTGCCTACTGCGAGTACAACTGTGGCTCTGGCTTTGGGTGACGCTCTGGCGATTGCACTCTTGGATGATAAGGAGTTTTCTTTGAAAGACTTTGCGCTCTTCCATCCCGGTGGAGCCATCGGCAAAAGATTGCTCTTGCGCGTGAAAGACCTCATGCATTTGGGCGATGAAATGCCGCGCGTCTTTAAAGATACATCTATGCAAGAAGCTATTCTCGAAATGACTGGGAAAAAGCTGGGCTGCACACTGGTGATAGACGGCGATGAGAGATGTCTCGGCATCATCACTGATGGTGATCTCAGACGGCAATTGCAAGGCAAAGGAGTTGATCTGATCAAGCTCCCAGCAAGTGACTGTATGACCTCCAGTCCCAAGCATATAGCCTCCTCTGCCTTAGCCGTGGAAGCTCTATCGCTCATGCAAAAGCATAGCATCACAGCCTTGCCCGTCATCAACGAGAATGGCAAGGCAGAAGGCATCCTGCACATGCATGATCTCATCCGTGCAGGAGTGGTTTGAAGCCGCTTTTGACACATTTCGCTTGACGAAAAGCCCGTAAATAAAAGATTGCAATCAATCTGAAAAAGAATTAAAGGCTAAATTAGCTCAGATGGTAGAGCAACTGATTCGTAATCAGTAGGTCGGGGGTTCGAGTCCCCCATTTAGCTCCATATATTCCGAACTCTAATGTTCGGCGTATCAATAGAAAAGGTCTGTTTGCGCAGACCTTTTTCATTTTCATGCACTTTTTGCTTGACCTTATTTGCACTTATTTTGTATGACATATTTAGTGAGATGTAAAAAGATATCCTTCGGGAATGCCATGCTTTAGTGATTTGCTTCTCATTCTAAGATAGATAATTAAGACAATGAGGTAATAGAAGTGACAAGATCAGAATTGATTTCCCAAATCAGTGACCAAGCGAAACTCGCCAGAGCTGCGATTCTCAAGATGACCACTTTGGCAAAATGCGGACATCCCGGTGGCTCGCTCTCCAGCATCGATGTCCTGCTTTCCATCTATAACACGATGAAACATGACCCTAAAAACCCCTTTTGGGAAGATCGCGACTATATGGTCGTCTCAATCGGACATATTTCGCCGGCTGTATATTCCACACTGAGCCTGATGGGCTATTTCCCGCTTGATGATGCCATTGCCTATTTCCGCGTCTATGGCAGCATCTTTGAGGGACACATAGAGCGTGAAGTCCCAGGCGTGGAATGGACTACGGGCAACCTCGGTCAGGGACTCTCTGCAGGTTGTGGTTTTGCGCTTTCTGCCAAGATCAAGGGCAAAAAGAACCGCGTTTATGTCCATATGGGCGATGGTGAACAGCAGAAAGGACAGATCAGTGAAGCACGTCGTTTCGCCGTCAAGTATAAACTCAATAACCTCACAGCTATAATAGATTATAATCAGTTACAGATATCCGGCTCTATCTATGACGTCATGCCCCAAAGCCTCAGAAGAAGCTGGGAAGCAGACGGTTGGCAGGTTTTGGAAATCAATGGACACGATATACCTCAGATACTCGGCGCATTAGAAGACTCCGGCAAATCCAACAAACCCACCATGATACTCTCCAAGAGTGTGATGGGTAAAGGCATAAGCTTCATGGAGAACAAGGAGAAATACCACGGTTCTGCCCTGAATCTTGAGCTCTGTCAAAAGGCTCTCGCCGAGATCGGTGCTGAGGACGATTTAGCCCTATTACAAGCCAAAAAGGATGCCTTTGATGGCAAACCGGAAGACAAGAGCCATCTCTTCCAAAAGGACTTTGAACTAAAATCCGGCTACCCAATACTCTATGAAAATGAATCTGATTGCCGTGGCGCATGGGGCAACGCTCTCTTAGACCTCGCCAAGATCAATAAAGATGCAAAGACGCCCATCATTACGCTGGATTGCGACCTCTCCGGCAGCGTCAAGACTGATGCTTTTGCCAAAGAATTCCCTGAGCACTTTTTCCAATGCGGGATCATGGAACATCACGCCATCGTCATGGGCGGTGCACTTTCCGCCTGCGATATGCAGACATTCTGGGCAGGATTCGGCATGTTTGGTGCAGCCGAAACCTATAACATGCAGCGTCTTAACGATATCAACCATGCCAACCTCAAGACCATGCTCACCCACGTGGGCGTAGATGTCGGCGAAGATGGCAAAACTCACCAAAGCATTGACTATATCGCACTTGCACGCAATCTTTTTAACACACGCATAATCTGCCCGAGCGATGCAAATCATACAGATAGAATCGTTCGCTGGCTTATCGACAAGCCGGGGAACTGCATCGTTGCAATGGGACGCTCGAAGATCCCAACACTCAAAAAAGAAGATGGCAGCCCCTTTTATGATGAGGACTATGTGTTTGAATATGGTAAGGCTGATCTGCTCAGAAAAGGTGACGCCGGCACAGTCTTCGTTTGCGGCACAGCAAGCAATAACGCACTTAGTGCCATAGACATGCTCGCCCAAGAAGGTATCAATATACAGCTCTATGCAGTCGGCTCTCCCTTGCAAATCGACAGCGAGATCGTAGCCGAATCTGCAAAGAAAGGCAGCATCTTTGTCGTTGAGGACCACAGCATACACGGCGGTTTGGGCGCAACTATCAAGGATGAACTCATTAAAAGCAATATACGCGCTGATTTCATCCACTTTGGTATCCGCGCATACCCCGCCTCCGGATCGTCCAAAGCTCTTTACAAAGCCTACGGCCTCGACGCCGACTCCATAGCCTCAACCATCAAAGGGAACTTGAATAAATAGCAGAGTAGAAAGGGGAGCTAATTCCTTGCGAGATAGCATCATCTCTCTCGCTCTACTTTGATGCGCAATGAATAAAGACTTTATTCGCCCTCTGATTATCGCCATTTTAGCGGTGTTTTTCACCGGTGTTTTGGCGTGGTTTATTCCCGAACACCAAAATCACATCTTCACCATCCGCAAGATGCCGCGGCTCCTCGGTTCGAATGCACATTCAGCCGAGCTTGACGGCATCTTTGGCGAGATAAAAAGCCTGACACACACACAGAAAGAACTACTCCCTTTTATAAAGAAGTTGGAAGCGTTCGAACCCACGCACAGCAAGGGTTCCCGCTCTTTTGACCACAATCTCAGAATAGCTTATTATGGCGATTCCATCATTGAAGGAGATGTAATCACAGCTCCGCTACGCTATTTTTTACAGGGTCAATATGGCGGAAAAGGTGTAGGCTTCGTGCCCATAACTTCCATTGTTTCAGACTATAGAAGAACCATAAAGCACGAGTTCAGTCGCAATTGGGAAAGCATCTCTTTCATGACACCCAGGCGATCGAGCATATCCCTCGGCATATCCGGATACACCTTCATCCCACGTCCCTATTACACCACCATCCAAAAGGTGGAAATAGCCGTCATAGACAGCACTCTGAGCCCTGCAGACAGCATAAATACCGAGGTACCTGCAGATAACAAAATAATGCAAAACGATGTTGATTTACACAAAACAGAGACCAAGGAAATTCGCACCTATGTGAATTATGACCCTTGGGTAGAATATCGCGCAGTAGATATTCCCGGCGGTGCAGCAGGCTTTGGTAAGATCAGGCTGTTCTATAGCAAAGCTTCACTAAATTCCACCTTCACATGTTCTTATGACTCGGGCGAGCTAAAGAGCTTTCGCCTCAATGCCGGAGACGGACTTCAGATTATCGACATTAGTCCCTTGAATCCGGTGAAAGCGATCAAACTCACGTTCCCAGCTAATGATCCCGTCCATCTCTATGGCGTTTCTTTTGATGAAAATGAAGGCGTCTATATCGACAACTTTGCTGTTCGCGGCTATTCTGGAACTGATTTTCAGAGAATTCACTCCGAGCTTTTCGCTCAATTCCAGAAGGCATTAGCCTATGATCTCGTCATATTGCAATATGGTGGTAACGTCACAAACTCCAGTGTGACAAGCTATAACAATTACAAAATAGGGATGATCCGAACGATTTCAAGCATCCAGGAAGCCATGCCCGATGTGCCCATTCTCATCATCGGCATGCACGATCGCAATGTCAAAATTGGCTCTGAATATCATACCTCCCCTGATATCCCGCTGCTCATCCGTGCCCAAAGCGATATGGCGGCTGAAACGGGAGCAGGTTTCTTCAACCTTTTTGAGGAAATGGGCGGTTATAACTCCATGCAAGGTTATGTGAATCAAGACCCGCCTTTGGCATCCAAGGACTACACGCATTTCACGCGCCACGGCGGAGATAAGATTGCCTGGATGTTAGTTGATTTTCTTTTTGGAAAGGGGCCATCTGAAGCCAAATCGGAGGGCAGATGAGCGCAATCCTTGACCAGATCATCGCCTCCTTGGCATACGACCCGCAGCGGCCTTTGCTTTTCAACAGCACTTTCTTCCTCTTTTTCTTTATCGCCGTTCTGCTCGTATATCCGCTCATTGCCGATCGTAGCAAGCTCCGCGTCTGGTTTCTGCTTCTGGTTTCATTATATTTCTATTTCAAAACCAGCGGTCTTTTCGTCATCTTGCTCATCGCCACTGCGCTCATCAACTATCTCATTGGATCGGCGATATATAAGACGAAAAAGAGAGGCGGACAACGCGCATGGCTGATGATGAGTGTCATCTGGAATCTCGGCACTTTAGGCTATTTTAAATACACAAATTTCATTATTGATACAATCAACCAGATATCAGGCTCTTCGCTGCCTTTGCTGGACATCTTCCTACCCGTGGGAATCAGCTTTTTCACCTTCCAAACATGGAGCTATACGCTGGACATCTTCTATGGCAAAATCAAACCCACAGAAAGCTTTAGAGACTTTGCCTTCTTCGTATCATTCTTCCCGCAACTCGTTGCCGGACCCATCGTTCGCGCCGGCTATTTCATCCCGCAAATCCATAAAAGAGTAAGTTTAGATCGTGATACCGTCGCCCGCGCACTCATTCTAATCTTTGCAGGACTCATCAAGAAGGGCGTGATTGCGGACTATCTCTCTATCAACTTTGTAGATAGGGTCTTTGACAGTCCCGCGCTCTTTTCAGGCGTGGAGAACCTCATCGCGATCTATGCCTATGCTTTGCAGATATACTGCGACTTTAGCGGCTATTCTGACATAGCTATCGGGATTGCGGCACTCTTAGGTTATGATCTGCCGATTAACTTCAATCGACCCTATAAAGCCGCCACTATCACGGATTTCTGGCGCAGGTGGCACATTTCGCTCTCCACTTGGCTGAGAGACTATATCTACATCCCCCTCGGCGGCAATCGCAAAGGCAAGTCAAGACAGAGCATGAACCTCTTGGCTACCATGCTCTTAGGCGGGCTTTGGCATGGCGCAAGCTGGAACTTTGTCTTTTGGGGAGGCTTACACGGCATCGGGCTTTTGTTCGACAAGATCTGGCTGAGTTTCAAGATCGCTAACAATCGTATTGTCAAAGCCTTCACCACGATTATCACCTTCCATTTTGTCTGTTTTAGCTGGATATTATTCCGTAATCGAAGCCTTACGGATGGCTGGATAATGATCCAAAAAATAATCGGCTCTTTCAATTTCTCAATCTTTGCTCCTTGGCTTGCACAATATCAAATTATAGCTTTTCTCATCGCTTTGGGTTATCTTATGCATTGGACGCCGCAATCGTGGAAAGGCGGCATGCAAAATGCGATTGGCAAAGCTCCAGTCATCGTTCAATCGCTTGTTTTGGCACTAATTATATGGCTGCTCTTCCAGGCGAGCTCAGCGGATGTTCAGCCCTTCATCTATTTTCAGTTTTAGGAGTTGTGATGCAAAAGATATCACCAAGTTTACAGGACTATGATTGGGGAAGCAAGAGCTTCATACAAGAGCTCTTAGGGATCACTAATGCCGACATCTTGGCTGAGGCTTGGTATGGAGCACATCCCAAAGCACCCTCGCTAATACAAGACACAAATCTGCTCAGCATGATTGAGCAAGACCCGCATTATTGGTTGGGCCCAAACACCGCGAAGATGCCCTTTTTGCTGAAGATATTGGCGGCGAACAAGGCACTTTCCATACAAGTTCATCCCAATAAAACGCAGGCTGAACAAGGCTTTGCGGAGGAAAATCAAAAAGGCATTGCCCTCAGCGATCCTCGTCGTTGCTTTCGTGATGACAACCACAAACCCGAGCTCATGATGGCTCTGACTGATTTTTATGCGCTTTGCGGCTTTCGGGAATATACTCAAGTAATTGATATCTTCGATTCTCTAAAGCTTACTCGGCTGTTTTCCACCTTCGCTTCTTTTGCAAAATACCCTAATTCGCAAAACTTTTCAGAGCTATATCTACAGATACTTCAATATCCTGATCCTAAAGAACTTAACACTGCCTTATTAAAGCTTTCTATTAATGGTGAATACGCTCATTTGATCTCATGGATGAAGAAGTTAAATGAGGTCTATCCCGGCGATCCCGCCATCATCTCACCACTTTTGATGAACCTCATCAAACTGCGCCCCTATGAGGCAATTTACCTGGATGCGGGTATCATTCACGCCTATCTCGAAGGCTCTGGAATTGAGATCATGGCATCCGGGGACAACGTCTTGCGCGCAGGGCTCACCTCAAAGCATATCGACATCTCAATGCTCTGTGAGATAATGACGTTTGCGCCTTTCATGCCTGAAATCCAAGCCGCACCCAGTGAGGGGAAATATCTGCACGGTTATCAGTCTGCAGCGAAGGATTTTAAGCTCTATCATCTATCAGTAAGCAATGAAGATAATGCCCTTAATATTCAGGGAATTAAGATTGTACTCTGTCTCAGCGGAGAAATCAAATTCAGTTCCGATGAAAGCAGCCTCAAACTCAGCCGCGGTGAATCTGCAGTCATTTCCGCATCCCGAAAAGAACTTTTCATCAGCGGATCAGGAACTGCTGTCATAGCCGCTGTGGGTCAATAATCTTTCACAACCCATTCAGAGTTATGCTGAAAGCTGTGTTATTATCATGTCCACCCGCCTCTTCCCTACTAATATCAGCTTGTGTTGTGCTCAAGATATGCTCATGCCAATGACCACATCATGACCATATCATGACCAGAACCCAGTAAGGAAGCAGTGGAAAAAGAGCGCAACAACGCAGGAGTCATGCAGCATTTTTTATGCATATAAGCTTCCGTTTATTAGTTAATTACAAATTGCTTGGCCATGAATCTGAGAATATACTTGACGGATATTCACAAAATGCTTGTTTGATCGAAAGAATATTTAAATGGAGTTGATAGATGAGCAAAACCCCTCGCGGTGAGAGATTAATCATTGCTTTAGTAGGCAAGAGAAATGCAGGTAAATCCAGCCTGATCAATGCTTTCGTAGGTCAAGAAATAGCGATCGTATCTGAGGTGCCGGGAACTACAACAGATCCCGTCGCCAAGCAATATGAATTGCTTCCCTTGGGACCTGTAACCTTCTATGATACTGCCGGAGTTGACGATATCGGTGATCTTGGCGCAAAAAGAGTTGCATCTACCAGCAAGGTTTTATATAGAACCGATGTTGTGATTTTCGTGAGCGATGGACAGAAATTCCTGCCATCCGAGCTCGAGATGATAGACAAGATAAAAGGCATGAAGATACCCATGCTAATGGTCTTTAATAAAGCGGACTTAGCCGATGCTGATGAGAGTAATATCAGCTATTGCAAGGCTCATGAAATCCCTTTCGCTAAGGTCTCTGCAAAAGATAAAAAAGGCATCGACGAAGCCAAATTTGCGCTAATTGATCTCAGCCCAAAGCCCATCTCGATGGATAGGCAAATCTTGGGTGATATCATCCCTGAAAAAGCGCGTATCATCCTTGTTTGTCCGATAGATGCAGGCGCACCAAAGGGCAGGCTCATCCTCCCTCAAGTTCAAACGATACGCGATATTTTGGATGCAAATTCAACGGCGATTGTCGTTAAAGACACCGAGCTCAAAGATGCGCTGGATATGCTCAAAGACCCGCCAGACCTCGTGGTGACTGATTCACAGATAGTTCGCGAAGTGGATAAGATCACTCCAGCCGGCATCCCGTTGACAACCTTCTCCATACTTTTTGCCCGCTATAAAGGCGAATTAGAGCTTCTTTTAACAGGAATTAACGCAATTGATGAGCTTAAAGATGGCGACAAAGTTCTCATCGCTGAGGCGTGCTCACATCACGCTCAGGAAGACGATATCGGGCGCAATAAACTGCCTCGTTGGATCAAGGAATATACTGGTAAAGACCTTATTTTTGATGTATATGCAGGGCATGACTTCCCCGAGAATTTGGAAGACTATGCCATCAGTATTCACTGCGGAGGTTGCATGATCAACGCAGCCGAGATGAATCGCCGCATCCAGGAATGTTATCGTCGCGGAGTGCCTATCACCAATTACGGGCTCGTGATCTCCAAAGTTCAAGGCAGCTTTGACCGCGCAATCGCCCCACTATTGGAGAACCTGCGATGAAATACCGCGTATCCGTCTTGCAATATCGCCCTGATTTTCTAAAGAAGGAAGAGAACCTAAAGCGTGTGATGGCAATGCTTGAGCCCATCGAGACTGATCTCGTAGTCTTGCCTGAGCTTGCTTTTTCGGGCTATCTCTTTGCTTCTTTTGATGAAGTGGAACAAGTGGCTGAAACACCTCCGGAAGGACTGGTGTTCACCACTCTGCGCGAGTTGAGCTATTCTAAAGACATGAGCATCCTCTATGGCTTTCCTGAGAAAGCAGACGGTATCTATTACAATAGCAGCGTTTTAATCAATCCTGACGGCAGTTTTTACGTCTATCGCAAGGTACATCTTTTCAATCGCGAAAAGCTCTGGTTCGAGCCTGGTGAGGAAGGTTTTCACATCAACCCTGCTAAAGGCGGAGTCAAGATCGGGCAGATGATTTGCTTTGATTGGAACTTCCCGGAATCAGCACGGAGCCTCGCTTTGAAAGGTGCGCAGATTCTCTGCCATCCCTCAAATCTCGTGTTGCCTTGGGCGCAAGAAGCCATGAAGACACGCTCGCTCGAAAATCGCGTCTTTTCCATCACCTCAAACCGCACAGGCACAGAAGAGAACGCAGGACTTAGTTATTATTTTACAGGAAAGAGCCAGATTTTAGGTAAGACTGGTGAGATACTCGTCAGCTTAACAGACGATGATGAAGAGGTTTACACAGTAGAAATCGATCCTGACGAAGCAAATGATAAAACAATCTCTGAGAAGAATAACGCATTCGGCGACCGCCGGCCTTCCATGTATTATCAACCATGAATGAAAAGACTTTACGCTCCAAAATTGATAAACTTCTTGCAGAAAAAAAGAAGCACGACGAGCTCTATTACAAAAACGCCGAGCCGGAAATCACTGACTTTGAATATGATATGCTCGTGCGTGAGTTGCAAGAACTCATCGTGCTTTTGCCCGAAGGCGATCGTGGATCAGAACTTTTAAAGGTAGGCGATGATCTTTCACAAGGTGCGAAAACGATTGCGCATAAAGAGAGAATGATTAGTCTTGAAAACGCTTACAGCCTTGAAGAATTGGAAAATTGGTGGAACAAGCTGAGTGTCGAGCACGGATATCGACCCGCGCTCTGTCTGGAGCTGAAAATTGATGGTTTTGGCATCAATCTCTTCTATAGTAAGGGCGTGCTTCAATATGCAAGCACCCGTGGCGATGGCAGGGTTGGCGAGGATGTCACTCTCAATTTCAAGACCATTGCCGGAGTGCCTCACCGTATTGATTATCAAGAAGATATAGAAATTCGCGGAGAGATATATCTACCAATTTCTGAGTTTCTGAGGATCAATGAAGAACGCATATCGCGAGAAGAAAAACCCTTTGCAAATCCCCGTAATGCTGCAGCCGGATCAATCAAGCTGAAAGACCCAGCAATGACCGCAGAACGCCCCTTAAGAGCACTGTTCTATACCTTGGGCATGCATCCGGCAGACATCCCGCCAAAGAACCAAAAAGAAGTCCTAAATTGGCTCGATTCCTTAGGCTTCCCCGTTGCCGATCAACGCTGTGTATGCTCTGATTTCGAGCGGGTTTCACAGTTTTGCAATGAAATGGAAATCAAGCGCTATGAGTTTGATTTTGAGATAGATGGAGTGGTTGCAAAAGTCAATGATAACTCCCTGCATAGACGCATCGGAGAGACCGCAAAAAGCCCTAAATGGGCTATTGCATATAAGTTTAAGCCGGAAGAGAAAGAGACCGAGCTTATCGATGTGGAATATCAGGTAGGCCGAACGGGAGCCGTGGTGCCCGTTGCTATCCTCAAGCCCGTATATATTTCCGGCTCAACAGTATCGCGTAGCACTTTACACAATTTTGACGAGATCAGGAGGCTGGATTTACACTATCATGACACAGTAAAACTCATAAAAAGCGGCGAGATTATCCCTAAAATACTCAGTGCAGACGCAAGCAAACGAAAGCCCGACGATAGACCAATTGAGCTTCCCACCCATTGCCCTGTATGCAAGAGCCCGCTTTTCCGCGAGGAAGATGGTGCAATCAACTATTGTAGTTCTTCGGAATGTCCGGCGCAGCTCGCACGACGCATTGAACACTTTGCCTCCAAAGATGCCATGGATATCGTGGGACTCGGTCCTGCTAATGTCGCTCTATTTCTGGATTCCGGCATAATCTCCGGCATCAGCGACATATATGATATTGATTACGAGAAAGTTGCATCAATCAGCGGCATGGGCAATAAATCCGCCAATAACCTCGAAAAAGCCATCGACGAATCAAAGACAATGAACTTCGACCGCGTGCTTTTCGCACTCGGTATCCGCAATATCGGCATCGTTACGGCAGGCAATCTCGCAAAACACTTTGGAAACATCGAAGCCCTCAGAGATGCTGACCTCGAAAGCCTCAGCCATGTGCCTGATATCGGGCCAAAGATCGCCCGAGCCATCATCAGCTATTTTGAAAACCCTATAAACCTTGAACTTATCGATGAGCTGCGTGAGTTTGGACTATCCTTCGAATACGCATCCGAACAACGCACGGATTTGCTTAACGGAAAAAGCTTTCTCATCACCGGAACCCTGCCGAATTATGGAAGAAAAGAGATGGAAACCATGATCCAAAGTCATGGCGGCAAGATCTTAAGCGGAGTATCAAAATCACTGGACTACCTCGTGTTGGGCGAGAAACCGGGCAGCAAACTCACCAAAGCAGAAAAGCTTGGCACGGTTCAGATAATCTCCGAAGAAGAGCTTCTAAAACTCTTGGGTGAAGAAAAATGATTCTAAAAAGATATATCCTCAAAGAGCATATCGCGCCATTCTTCATCTCGCTTTTAGTGGTGACTTTCGTTTTGCTCATAGATCGCATTATAGACCTGCTTAATCTCATCATAGAAAAGCAATTACCCATAGGCATTGTGCTGAAGGTTTTCTCTTATTCACTACCCTATATGCTCGCACTTTCCATCCCCATGGCTATCTTGGTAGCAACGATTCTCGCCTTTGGCAGAATGAGCGTGGATAGAGAAGTCATCGCCATAAAATCCAGTGGAATAAACGTCTATCGCTGTCTTACCCTCCTCATCATTGCTGCTATGCTGTTAACGGGACTCATGGTTTATTTCAATCATTGGTTCTTGCCAAATACAAACCACAAGCTCAAGAATCTCATGCTCAAAATCGCCTATTATAAACCGATGACAATCATCGAAGCCGGTGAATTCAACAACCTCATGGAATACACGGTTTGGTGCGGCGAAAACAATGATCAACAGCTCAAACAGGTTCTCATCTACGACCGCAGTCAAAGCCGATATCCACGCACGATCTATGCCGAAAGTGGGCACGTCTCGCAGATGGACGGAGGCAGCGCCCTCAAAATCGTTTTAAATAACGGTGTGATGCACCTGCGTGATGAGTATGAATCCGGCAAGTTCCAGAGCAGCAGTTTTGATGAATATGTTGTGAACATCCGTGATCTGGAAGGCAATTTTGACCCCTTTGAAAGCGGCTTTCGCAGTGATAGGGAGATGACCTATCCCCAGATCAAAGAATCCATAAAAGAAAGAATTGATGAGATCCAGAAGCTGAAACTTGAGATAATTGAGCTTGAAAACCGACTTAAAGGCGCAGGACTTAGCTCTTTTATGCAATATGGCAGCGAAGAGAGTAGCCGCATCTATTCCATGTTAAACATCGCCCAAACAAGGATTGAAGAATTGGAAGACATCACGCGCTCGCTCAAGGTAGAGTTTCACAAGAAGTTTGCCCTATCCTTTGCCATCATCATCTTCATCATGATCGGCGTGCCTCTGGGTTTGATGACGCGTACCAGCGGAATTGGCATGGCTTTCAGCGTATCCAGCGTTATCTTTTTGATCTATTATGTAGCGCTAAATATGGGTGAACAATTGGCGGATCGCGGGCACATCAACCCCTTTATCTCCATGTGGCTCTCAAACTTTGTCTTCTTTATCATAGCCTGCTTTCTCATCTGGGGCTCCATCCGAGAGAAAAAGCTGTTTGACATGCAGATACTCATTTGGAAAATCAAGAATAGAAAGCTGGGCAAAACAGAAGTTCCGGACGAGGTAATCTACTAATGCGCCGTTTAGATCGTTATATCCTGCGCGAGTTTATCCGCACCTATCTAATCATCTTTTTCAGCTTTGCGGTGGTTTTTATCGTCATCGATGTGGTGGACAACCTGCCCAGACTTCTCAGAGCAGGTGCAACGGTTGATCTGGCAACCACATACTATCTCCTTCGCTTGCCTTATCTCGCCGTACTTACCTCACCGGTGACTGTCTTACTCACTGGTCTTTTCATGATGAACGGCCTCTCAAAGCACAATGAATCAGTCGCCATCAGAGCTGCCGGAGTAAGCATCAAACGCGCGATGCTCCCACTATTTGTTCTTGGACTTTTCATCTCAATCATCGTCGCAGCCTTTGGCGAATATGTGCTTCCTGCCGCCGAGAGCTATCGCAGCTATGTCTATAACGTCAAGATAAAAGGCGAACAGCCCGACGACCAGTTGCTCAAATCTCGCATACACTATCGCGGTGATGAGGACGATTTTTATTACTTCGGTTTCTTTGACGGATATAAGAATAACCTTCGCATCATAGACCTTGCCCGCATCGACTTTGAGAACAACGAGATAAGCCAGCATATCAGTGCAAACAGCGCGAGCTGGGAAGACGATAAATGGGTGCTCAAAGACTGTGAAGTACGTGAGTTTTCCTCCAAGGAACAAAGGAATTTCGTGCACTATCCCCAGACCGATATCGAGTTCTTAAACGTTGAACCCAATGACTTTGTCCGCATCACAAAGAAGACATTAGCCCTGAACTTTATGGAGCTGAAAGAATACATCGGCAGACTGCAAAAGCTGGGCGAAGATGCAAGCCGTGAGATCGTTGATCTCCACATGAAAATCTCCTTCCCGCTCACCAATCTCATCGTGATATTCTTCTTTATCCCGATTGCGACCTCCAATGTTCGCAGCAAAGGACGCGGCTGGGTTTTCATGCTTGGGCTGGTGGTATGCTTCGCCTATCTTTTCATCGTCAAGTTCAGCCAAAGCTTTGGTTACAACGGCGTTATCCCTCCCATTTGGGCTGCATGGGCACCAAATATCCTCTTCACTATCATAGGTGTGGTGTTCCTACAGAAGTCCGAAATCTGATGCTCTCATGCATGATACCTTCAATCTCATAAGCAGCTATATCCCGCCCAAGCGCCTCTATTCAGCCGCCAAGATATGTCTCGATTACCGGCTATCACTGCTTTTGAAGCGCAGCATTGTGACAGCCCACCCTCTCGCTTTGATGATTGAGCCCACCAATATCTGCAACTTATCTTGCCCACTTTGTCCCAGTGGAAGTGGCGAGCTGAAAAGAGCACGCGGCATGATGGATCTCAAGCTTTTCAAAGACATTACGGATGAGGTTCATCACGCTATCGGGATGTTTATCCTCTGGAATCAAGGCGAGCCCTACCTCAATCCCGACTTCAACGAGATGGCGAGATACGCCTCCTCAAAAGGCATCTACACAATGACTTCCACTAATGGTAGCCTCCCGTTAAACCCTGAAGAGATCATCGAGAGCGGGCTTAGTCGCATCATCTTTTCTCTTGATGGAACAAAACCTGAAAGCTATGAGCAATACAGAATGGGCGGAGACTTTGACCTGGTTCTGAGAAACATCAGCGAACTTGCACGCCTCAAACGCATTAGAAGATCAAAGACCCCATATATCGTCTGGCAATTTATCCTGATGAGCCACAACGAGAGCGAGATAGACAAGGCAAAAGAGATGGCAAAGCAGATTGGAGTAGATAAGCTGGAATTCAAAACGGTGCAAATCTATGAACCAAAAGACATTGCCTTCTTGCCAAGCAAGCATCAATTCAGCCGATATAAACATAATAATGACAAGTTTGAGATTAAAACCCGCCTCCTAAATCGCTGTCGTCGCCTTTGGACTCAGCCTGTGATCAACTGGGATGGAGAACTCGCTATTTGCTGCTATGACAAAGACCTCATCTTCCCCATCGGCAACATCAAAGATCACAGCTTCCTTTCGCTTTGGAAGTCCCGTAAAATGAACAATATCCGCCGCAGTATCCTTTGCTCCAGGAAGGATATAGAAATATGCAGGAACTGCGGCGAGGGGATTGTTCAGAAGATTAAGCTTAGATCGTGAACGGGCGATTTGACGATTTAACGATTTAACGAATGTCGGATGTGAAGCTGGTTGGCGAGATTTTAACCTACTTGCAATAATGCAGCTTTCATCTGCTTACAGCTTCGCCGATATGGCTTCTTCATTCATGTTGAGCCTTAATTATTCACTAATTTTCACAACTATACACTTATAAAAGAACTATAGGTTTTCAATCCTGAGATCAAATCCCTTCACTGTATATAGGGTGACAAAATCGAAAAACGGTGACAAAATGAGCAACTGAATTTCGGTCAGTTGTGTAAGTGACTCAAATATAAGGCCTGAAATAATATTGAAAAAGATATTAAGCATAACCATGTTATGTAAACCTGCCGCATTTTGAGTGACTTAGGGATTTTATATGAGCTAACTTAGTTACGAGCTACGAGTTACGAGAAGCTTCGCACAAGGCAAAGCGAGCAGACACAAACAGATTTATCGATCTACACAATACTCATTCAAAGAAATATATCGCCCGAATCGGATCGAGCTTAGCCGCCTTAATTGCCGGATAGATGCCGGAAATAGCCCCAACGCCGAGTGCAAAAAGCAGCCCCACCACGATCCCTGACATGGGGATGGTGAGACTCATCTGAATCATGCTTCCCATCAGCTTTAAAAGCAATGAGGACAAGACGATACCAACCAGCGCTCCGCCGAGCGAGAGCATGAGCGATTCCATGATAAAGAAAAAGAAGATATCTCTTTCGCCGGCACCGATACTCTTGCGCACGCCAATCTCCAACATCCTTTCCTGGATCGAGATCAAAAGCGTTGAGAAAAGCCCTATTCCACCCACAATCAAAGAAATAGAAGCAATTGCAAAAAGCGTAACATTCCATTTTTCCAGAATTTTATCCATTTCCTCGGTGATGGTGAGCATCAGAGCCGCCGTATCCCAAAAGATGAAATTCGGATACATATTATGCCGAGAAAGCAGGATTTGCCGCGATTTATTCATCATCGGTTTATAGCCTTTATCGTTCTTGGACATGATATGAATACTATGCAATATCTTTTGACCGGAAAATCTGTAAGCACCATATTTAAGAGGGATATATATAGCCTGCAAGTCGTTTGCCCGCTCCCAAGTATTAAATTGCATGCCGGTGCCTTCTTTGTTCAGCATATCCTCGCCCAAAACACCGACAACCCTAAACCTATGCTCACCGAAAATGATAGTCTCACCCAAGATTTTGCCCTCAGGATAATACTGTTTTGCATATTTCTCGCCGATAACAGCCACGGGCAAGCCCTGCTCTTCTTCAACTTTTGTGAAATAGCGTCCTTCTGCAAGCCCATAGTTTTTACTCAGGAAAAAGCCATTTCCTGAGGCTTTGACCATGATATATTTCTGCTCTCCATCGATGAGCTGCAAAAGCTCGTTATTGATCATGCCATAGATCACCTTATAATCCAACTGCTCTTTTAACGCAGTAAAATCGTCAAAACTAAGCGGGCTAACTAATTTATCCCCACGTCGTTGCGTCTTTACTGCCGAAGTTGACATATGCCATCCACCTCCCCCGCTGGAAGGATAGATCACGAGCATATTATTCCAACCCATGCTTTCCATGTTTGTGCTAATCAGCTCTTTGATGAGATAGACGCTGGAAAACATAGTGACAACAGCCATGATGCCTATGACTATCCCTATGGCTGTCAAGAGACTACGCATTTTGTGGGAGCTGATACTCACCCACGCGCTGATGATTCCATCGCCTATGTGCATACAACCTCTTATGCTAAAACATGTTTACATTTGGGGCATTCAATGGTGTGTCCCTTATCTTTGCTATATCTCTCGTGCATATAGTGATTACCGCAATTGGGACAGCTCTGTTCTACCGGCTTAAAATTAGAAATCCACTTACAATCCGGATAACGCGTACAACTATAAAAAGTATTACCTTTTTGGTTTTTACGCTGCGCCACTTCTCCAATTTTACACTCAGGGCATTTTAAACCTAAGGTCTTGGGACGTGCATATTTACATGAAGGATACCCCGTACAGGCGATAAATGTACCAAATCTACCGTTTTTTTCCACGAGGTCTTTGCCACATTCCGGACATTTCTCGTCTAAAACTTCAGGAACTATGATGACAATACTACCGTTGAGATCACGCTTGAAATTCTTACTGTTCTTACACTTAGGATAATTTGAACAAGCTAAGAACTCACCACTCCGCCCGCGACGCACCACCATCTTTGCCTCATTACACTTGTCGCAGATGATGTCCGTCTCTTCCGTAAGCGCAACTTTTTCCTTCTTTACATCCACCTTTCCAATGAGGATATTCATGTCATCGTAATAGCCTCTTATCAGATTGTGCCACACTTGTTTACCATACTCTACTTCATCCAATTTATCTTCCATCTGAGCGGTGAATTTAACATTGAAAAGCGAGTCGAATTTGTCCACCAAAAAGCTGTTTACATCCATACCCAAAGCGGTTGGAAGAAAGCTGCGTTTTTCGATGGTGACATACTTTCGATTTCTGATGGTGCTAATGATCGAAGCATAGGTGGAAGGCCTACCTATCCCCTTTGCTTCTAATTCTTTAATCAGAGATGCCTCAGTGAAACGAGATGGCGGCGAGGTGAAATGCTGACTCTTTTCCGGCTTCTGATATTCGAGCGTGTCGCCCTTAGCATAGTCTTTGTGAATACTCTCTCCCAATGGGATTTTCACATGCGGATAACACTTCATAAAGCCATCAAAACTAATCTGATTACCCGTTGCCGAAAACTCTGCCTCGCCAAGCTGGATATTTGCCTGCGTAACCAACAACTTCGCAGCCGTCATTTGAGTGGCCACAAACCTTTGCCAGATAAGGGTATAAAGCCTAAGCTGTTCCTTATTAAGATAGGGTTCAAGACTTTCAGGGGTTCTGTAAGGATCGGTAGGACGAATCGCTTCATGAGCGTCTTGCGCACTTTGTTTATTCTTGAAAAGTCTCATGGAACTATAGACATATTCTTCCCCGAAACGCTCTTTGATCAGGCTCTTACAAGCAGCGTTGGCCTCAGGCGTGATACGCGTGCTATCCGTTCTCATATATGTGATTAGCCCCGTGCTATCCCCACCGAGATCAACCCCCTCATAGAGCTGTTGAGCGATGCTCATCGTTCTTTGTGCTTGAAAAGAGAGCAATTTTGAGGCTTCCTGTTGCAAAGTACTGGTGATGAAAGGTGCTTGCGGCTGAACAGCCCGATTGCTCCGCTTGATATCGAAGAGCAAGGCTTCTTTTCCAGCGATTGCTTCGAGAACAACACTTGCATCCGCCTCGTTTTCGATCTCTTTTTTCTTGCCCTGATATTTCTCGAGACTTGCCTTAAACTTGGGCAAATTATCACGCCAAAACTCAGACTCAATTCTCCAATATTCCTTTGGAACAAAAGCCGTTATCTCAGCCTCGCGCTCACAAATGAGCCGAAGCGCAACGCTCTGCACTCTGCCTGCAGAAAGGTCTTTGGCGATGACCTTCCACAAAAGCGGCGAGATGCTATAGCCGACTATCCTATCGAGCACACGTCGGGCTTGCTGAGCATCCACTTTTGCCATATCGATTTTCCCCGGATTTTTCAGGGATTCATCGATAGCCTTTTGCGTTATCTCATTAAAAACTATGCGATATAGCTCTTTATCTTTGATATCTTTTTCCAAGGTCTTACTTAGGTGCCAGGCGATTGCCTCTCCCTCGCGGTCATGGTCGCTTGCCAAGAAGATCTTATCTGCATCTTTTGCAGCCTCTTTCAGTTCGCTGATGACTTTCTTTTTCTTGCTGTCTTCCACATATTTAGGTTCAAAATTATTCTCCACATCCACGCCCAAAGTCCGAGTAGGTAGGTCTCGGATGTGCCCCATTGATGCCTTCACAACATACTGATTTTTTAAAAACTTGCTAATTGTGCGAGCTTTTGCCGGTGATTCTACGATTATCAAATTCTTTGCCATTTACTTAGTTTTCCTCGCTTTCATATTGTCCACAACATCTTTTATACTTTTTCCCGCTCCCACAGGGACAGGGATCGTTTCTTCCAACTTTTTCTGCAGTCCTGATGGGTTGGGCTTTGATTTCAGACTGCCCAAATTCAGGTGGCATAGTCGCAGAGCTTTGATACTGTTGCTTTTGCGCATGCAAGAAGCTATCGATTGCCTCGTGTGTCATGCTCGCTCCCTGCAGATGATCGCGCATGTTTTGCATCTGTTCTGCCGTAAAAAGGTAGGTGGTAAAAACCTTTTTGCAAACCTTATCTTGGATGCGTTCGATTAGCCCCTCAAAGAGCAGAAAACTCTCTTTTTTATACTCGATGAGAGGGTCCTTATTTGCATAACTGCGTAGGTGCACGCCTTCTTTGAGCAAATCCATTTCGTGCAGGTGATCGCGCCATTCGTCATCCACGACTTCCAAAAGTGAACGCCTTTCTATCTCACGCAACATCTCGGAGCCAACGTGCTCTTCCCTTGCATCATAGGCAGTTGTGACGATTTCTTGCGCCGTATTATTCAAAAGTTCTTCATTTTGATGATCACTTTCCAAGTCCTCGATGCCGACCTTAACATTCAGCGTTTTAAAGAACGGAATCAAGCGTCCAATCTCCCATTCTTCGGGATAGCGAGACGCGGAAGTGATCTCCTCCACTCGGCGAGAAACCACGTCTGAGATCATCTCAACTATTTCAGGACGAAGATCATAGCCCTTAAGAACGCTGCGACGATAGCTATAGATAACCTCTCTTTGTTGATTCATCACCTCGTCATATTTGATCAGGTTTTTGCGTATCTCAAAGTTGTGTTCTTCCACTCTCGTCTGCGCTTTTTCCACCGCTTTTGTCATCATGGGATGCCTGATTGCTTCTCCTTGCTGGAGTCCGATCTTTTGCATGAGCGGTGCCATTCTATCAGAACCAAATAGTCTCATAAGATCATCTTCCAAAGAGAGATAGAAGCGCGATGTTCCCGGATCGCCTTGACGTCCGGCACGTCCACGCAACTGTCTATCGATGCGCCTACTTTCGTGCCTTTCGCTTCCGATCACATGCAAGCCATCCAAGGGCAAACCATAGGGATTTTGTGTCGTTCGATCCTTGCCAAGCCCGCGATAGCTCTCACTTTCCTGAGTCACAACACTCTCGCCGAGCTTGATGTCTGTTCCTCTACCCGCCATATTTGTAGCGATTGTCACTGCGCCAGGAGCACCCGCTTGAGTCACGATCTCCGCCTCACGCTGATGTTGACGCGCATTCAAAACGTTGTGCGGAATCTTGTGTCGTCTTAGAAGTCTGGAAAGCACTTCCGACACTTCAACGCTCACAGTTCCCACCAAAACAGGCTTCTTTTGCTCGTGCCAATAGACGATTTCATCGATTATCGCCTGATATTTCTCATTTTTTGTCAGATATATCTCATCATCGTGATCAACACGCGTGATAGGCACGTTTGTGGGAACCACCACGACTTCAAGTTTATATATTTCTGCAAATTCAGCATCTTCCGTGACTGCCGTTCCCGTCATACCTGCCAGTTTTTCAAACATCCTAAAATAGTTTTGCAGGGTAATAGTCGCAAAGGTCTGAGTTCCCGCTTCGATCGAGACATTTTCTTTTGCTTCAAGTGCTTGGTGAAGCCCATCCGAAAACCTACGTCCCGGCATCTGGCGTCCAGTAAATTCATCAACGATGATGACCTTATTATCGATCACAACATATTCTTGATTGTTTTCAAAGAGGGTGAAAGCCTTGAGTAATTGATTGATATTGTGCAACTTCTCGCTCTTATCCATGAACTTGCCGGTTGCAATCTCTTTTTCAGTGATCTTTTGATTGTCATCGAGGTCTTCACGCGCATCGACATCATCAAGAATCTCATCAAGAGTATGCACCACAAAGAGATCAGGCTCTCTGCGAGAGAGATATTCGCGCCCTTTCTCACATAGGTCAACGCTGTTTTGCCGTTCTTCCACCACATAGAGCAGATTGTCGTCAAGCTCGTGCATCTTCTTATCTCTGAGATAGATGCCTTCAGTAGTCTGCACCAATCTCTTCAAGGAAGGATCTTGCATCATCTTCTGAAATGCTTTGTTCTTTGGCGCACCGCGACTGATGAGCAGCAGGTTATCCGCCAATCTCACTTCGCTTGCGTTCTCGTTATTTTCATCAAGGTCTTCGCGAACCTCTGCAATATAGCGCGTTATCAGGGTATTTTGTCTTTGCACCAATGTGGCAATTTCAGGGCGTAATTCATGATAGAAGTTTTTATCTTGGGCGATGGGACCGCTGATGATGAGCGGAGTTCGCGCCTCGTCGATCAAAATGCTATCCACTTCATCTACAATGCTATAATAAAAGTCTCGTTGCACCAATTGTTCAGGACGAATCGCCATATTATCGCGAAGATAGTCAAAACCAAATTCACTGTTCATGCCATAGGTGACGTCTGCAAGATATGCCTCTTGCCGCTCGGCGTGATTCATCCCCGTGGTGATGCAGCCCACCCTGAGACCGTGAAAGTTGAAGATGGGACTCATCCACTCGGCATCACGCGCCGCCAGATAGTCGTTCACGGTGATAAGATGCGCACCACGCCCAAGGAGTGCATTGAGAAACAGCGGTAGCGTTGCAACCAAAGTTTTCCCCTCACCCGTTGCCATCTCAGCGATCTTGCCATCATGCAAGACCATTCCGCCGATCAGTTGAACATCAAAAGGAACCATGTTCCATGTCATCATCTGCCCGCGGACTTCAAATTCTTGACCCACCATCCTTCTGCAAGTATCTTTAACGATTGCAAACACTTCCGGCAAGCAGTCATCAAGAGTTTGTTTGTTAAACTTTTTCAGCTCTTTTTTAAGGGCATCTATCTGGTTATCAATGCGATTGCGCTCGGAATCTTCAACGCTCTTGCGAAACTGCTGTCTCGCCTCTTCGATCTCCTGCTCTTTGGGCTCAACCTTTTGGCGAATCTCCGTTTTAATCTCAGAGATCCTCTCTCTAAGCTGATCATCTGAATAGTCTTTAAGTCCTTCATAGATAGAAGTTATCTCCGCTACGAGCGGCTCATATCGTTTGAGATCAATGGTGGATTTATCTCCGAATAACTTTCTTAAAATCTTTTCGAGCATGTCTGTTCCTTGCCGGCGCAACCTTTGGTGATTCTTGAAGAGGGACATAGGTATGCACCAATTATTTCCCCTTTGTCCATAAATATTAATCCCCGAAATGTGTCAATTGATTTACTGATTCTGCCTCGATATTGTTCCGGATTTTTTCATGTTTTTCACAAGATTTACACTGCTTCCTTACTGGGTTCTGGTCATGATATGGTCATGATATGGTCATGGGAATGACCACATCATAAGCGAAACATAGGCTGAATGCAGTAAGGAAGGCATAGCGGTTTTGAGCATGTGCAGCAAAAAGTCAACAAAACTCGCAAATCTCAAATAAACTCAAATCGCATGGCAATATAATAGGCACAAAATCCGAGCGAAAACTGAGCATTTCGGGGCAGAAAACAAGCTCTTACGAAAATATTATTCACTTTAATTACAATGCCTAATAACACTATATATCAATAAGATACGCCCAGAACAGAAAACATTCCACAGCAAAACCGAATAAAAAGGCTTTTTATATCTTGACAAAAATAAATAAGGTTCTAAATGTGTCATTAGATGTCACAAGAACTCAGATTAAGTCATTTTTAGTCAAAACGGGCTTGCCGATGACTTAACATAATCAAGGCAGGCTCAAACAGTAATATATTAAGACGCAAGGTGAAAAGAATGTCCGGTGAATTTTTAGGTGTATTTGAAAACTCTGTGCACAAACAGAGAGTGATCATCCCGGCAGGTTTCAAAAAGAAATTTGCCGAGGAAGCTCTGCGCTCTGTTGTCGTCACAATGGGACCAAATAACACCATCGCTATCTATCCCTTGGATACGTGGAAAGCAACGCTCGAACGCCTCAAAGACGGGGATGAAAGAGCACGCCGCCTACGCACCCAGCTTATCGATTTTGCCATGATGGAACAAGAATTGGAAGGACCCGGCAGGGTTCGCATCCAAGACCTTCTGCTTAGTGAGGTAGGCATTGAAGACAGTGTTATCATCAAAGGCGAAGGCCATTTCATCACGCTGTGGAATCCTGAAATCTATGCTTCCGTGAGAGCCAACAAACTCAAAGTTCATCGTGACGTATTTAGCAGTGAGGACTATCAGTTGTGACCCAGTATCATCTTCCTGTTTTGGCAAATCAGTGCGCCGAATATCTCAATCTGCGCCCGGGCGGCATATATGTTGACGCCACGGTGGGCGGTGGTGGGCATAGTCTCAAGTTCTTTGAGATCGAGCCCAAGATTCGCCTTTTTGCCTTTGATCAGGATGATGAAGCCCTCACCCATGCCGGAAAAGTCTTAGAAAAGCATAATCCCGTGTTTATCAAGAGCAATTTCAGACATCTCAGAACCGAGCTTGCGCTGAGGAAGATCAGCAACATTGACGGTATTCTTTTTGACCTCGGAGTCTCATCTCACCAGCTCGATGAAGCCGAGCGCGGCTTTAGCTTCGACAAAGAGGCGGCACTTGATATGCGCATGGACAGAGAAAGCGAGCTCTCTGCAAAACAAGTAATCAATGAATATGACGCACGAGAATTACGCCGGATATTCAAGGAATATGGCGAGGACAATCTCGCCGGAAGAATAGCAAAAGCGATTGAGCAAGAACGCTCCAATAAAAAAATAGAAAGCACCGGCGAACTGGCAAAGATCATTGAACAAGTGGCCGGCAAGGGGAGCAAGGAATCGCTCAAGACCAAAGTGCGCATCTTCCAAGCACTACGCATATATGTTAATGACGAGCTGGACGCTCTCAGCTTTGCCCTGCAAGACGCAATAAACATCCTCGCACCGGGCGGGCGCATCGTTGTTCTCAGCTACCACTCATTAGAAGATAGAATCGTAAAAAACATATTCAGAACGGCAGAGCAAGATTGCCTTTGCCCGCCAGAGATAATCAAGTGTATTTGTGATCACAAGAGTCAGCTCAAGGTGTTGACCAAGAAGCCGGTGCTCGCCGGTGAAGAAGAACTCGAGCAAAACATCCGCTCACGCAGTGCCAAGCTCCGCGCTGCCGAAAAAAAGGGGGAAAAATGAGAGGAAAATTCATCATACTTTTAGCATTAGTTGTAATCGTCGGGTTTTTTAACTTTTACAATAACTTCAGAAATGTGTCTTACACCCGCAAAATGGCTGACTTTGAAAAGAGTTATAACGCCGAAAAGAATATCAACACTGAGCTCGTGGTTGAACACGGCGAACTCAGAAGCGGAAAGCACATTGCCTCTTTGGTTCGAGTGGAGATGAGTCAATTCATCCCCGGCAACGAGCAAGGAAGCGTCATCTATGTTCATGAGCCCGCCAAGAAAAGCAGCAGTAAAGGCTATTGCATCATAGATCTCGTTGCCTCGCGAGCCGAAGCAAAGACAGTAAACATCATACTCGATTAAAATACTGATGCGTTCCCGCTACTATATATTAGTAATCACTTTTGGGATCGTTGCGCTGGTTTGGGGCGCATACCTCTTTAGTATCCAGGTTTTGGATCCCTTTAACTTCGCGCACATGCGCAGGGTTCGCTATACCCCCAATAAAGACATAGTGATCCCCCAAAGGGGCAGCATTTATGATTCCAAAGGTAACCTTTTGGTCTCCAGCGTTCTTTACTATCAATTGGATATAGACCGAAACGCAATCAATAGGTGGGCAGAAAAAAAAGACATCACTCAAGCCGAAGCTTTTGAGAAAACCGCTCGGCTGATTGCAGATAACTGCTCGCTTCAGCAAGAAAACGTGCTCAAAAGGCTCAATAGCGGCACGAAAACGACGTCCATACAGATTTCAAATAAGATCAGTGAAGCTGAGTTGGACAAGATTGTTGCAGCTTTTACAAAGACTAAGATGCCGGGGCTCATCCACAACTTTGCCTCGATGAGACGCATCTATTCAAAAGGAGTCTTGGCTGCAAGACTTTTGGGCTCAGTACGCGAGGAATCTGACGGATATGATCGCGAAACGGGCAGTAAATCCTTGTATAAGCTTGCTGGCATTAACGGGCTCGAAGCCACTTATGACAAAGTGTTAGCCGGCGAATATGGCTGGAAAGAAATAGTTCTTGATGCAAATGGCAACAGGATGCCCTATCCCGATCTTCATGAAAAGAAGCCGGTGGATGGGAAAAACGTGCACCTCACAATTGACGGAAAAGTGCAAGAGATTGTTGAGAATGCGCTTTATGAAGGCGTGGAGAAATATGGTGCATTGAATGGCGGGGCTGTGGTTTTGAACCCCAAAACCGGTCGTGTTATCGCCCTTGCGGGGGTTTCAAGCACTGATAGAAACACCGATCCGGGGGTTGTTCGCACAAGGTCAAACATCCCTGCAAGCTTTATGTTCGAGCCCGGCTCGGCGCTCAAACCTTTGGGCATGTTGCCCGCGCTGGAACACAAGCTGGTTCGTCCTAATGAAAGAATCGATTGCTCCACCTATCAGGTTGGACGAAGGCAGATCCGTGATACGCATAATTATGGACCTCTCACACCACGAGAAATCATTGCACATTCCAGCAACGTTGGTGTGGCAAAACTCGCTGAGCGTACGGGCAAGGTTCGTCTATATGAAGAATATATCTCTTTAGGATTTGGTCAGAAAAGTGCTCTGAACCTCTTTGGTGAATCAAGCGGAATCTTTGCAAAACTCGAGAATTGGGATGGCTATTCTCTGCATTCACTTTCATTTGGTCAGTCTATCTCGGTGACGGCATTACAATTAGCGGTTGCCTATGGCGCAATGGCAAATGGCGGCAAGATGATGAAGCCGCAAATAGTAGAAAGCTATCGCGATCAGCAGGGCAATGTCTTGGAAAGCTTTGAACCCTCAGTTTTAAGGCAAGTTTCCACCAAAGCCGTTTGCGATACCATGCTTTCATATATCCGCGAAGTGGTGGATGAGGGGACTGCAACGCATATCAGAATGGACTATATCAGTGTGGGCGGCAAGACCGGAACGGCTGAAAAGAATATTCAGGGAAGCCGCGGTTATGCAGGCAACAAATACAATGCCGTCTTTGCCGGAATGTTTCCCATGGAAGACCCACAGATGGTCATTGTCGTGTTCTATGATGAGCCCGAACATTACTATCGCTTTGGTTCTATGAGTGCTGCACCCACCTTCAAAAAAATCGTGGAAAACATCGTTTTCATGCCTGACTGTCAGATCTTGCCATATAATGAGCGGCTCTTGCAAACTTCGTTGGTGATGCCGGATTTGGTGGGCATGGATATTCGCCACGCACAGTCAAACCTGAATAGCTTTGGTTTTTTGTATAAATTGGAAGGCCCGGATAGTGCATCTGTGGTCATAGATCAATTCCCCAAAGCGGGGATCAGTGTGGATAAAAACCACCCAATTACGCTCAAGATCGGTAAAGGCAACAATCCTGATGATGCTCCGGCAATCAGCAAGGGACAGATGCCTGATCTAAGAGGGATGACCCTGCGCAAAGCCGTGAATGCTGCCGCAAGAGAGGGACTGGAAGTTCGTATTAACGGCAGCGGAATAGTTCGTAAACAATCACTCTTGCCCGGCTCACGCATTACTAAGAATAGCGTTTGCATCTTGGAGGCATCATTATGACAAATAAGCTTATAACATTATATAAAGAGCATGGAATCTATGTCTCGGATACCGTGTGTTGCAACTTTGAACATCTGCCGGCTCTTGCTGTGGATACGCGCAAGATCAGTTCCATCTCTGCATTCGTTGCGATCAGAGGAGAAAACTTTGACGGGCATGATCATATCGCTCAGGCAAGACGTGCAGGGGCTGTGTTGATCATTGGAGAGAGTCAAGAATGCAATATCCAGGTGACTAACAGCCGAAAAGCGGCTGCGCTCTATGCCAAGCTCTACTATCACGATCCCAGCGCAAAGCTCACCCTCTTCGGCTTTACGGGCACAAATGGCAAGACTACCAGTTCGCTGATGCTTTTCCAATTGCTCAGAGCTGCTGGATATAAGACGGGCTGGATTGGCACCTTGGGCTATAAGATAGAAGATGAGAGCTTTAGCACGGCGCATACGACGCCGGACATTCTCGAACTCAACGATATATTTGCATCGATGATTAAAAAGGGCGTGACGCATGTGGCGATGGAAGTTTCATCCCACGCGTTGAGCCTCGATAGAGTCTATGGGATTGATTTTGACTATGCTCTTTTTAGTAATTTCAGTCAAGATCATCTTGATTTCCATAAAGATATGAACGACTATTTTGAAGCTAAATACATGCTTTTTGAGAGGGCTAAGACTGCAATCGTCAATGCTGACGATGTGCGCGGTGAGGAAATCTGCGCAAGGCTCATACATGCAGAGAAAGAAGTGTATTGCGTCGGCGAGAAAACTCATGCAGACCTGATAATCTCAAATCCATTTAGCAGCTTGGAGTCCAGCAGCTTTGAACTGCAAGCTAAAGATGAGAAGATCAAGGTAATGAGCCCGCTTATCGGATACTTTAATATAGATAACCTCGCTCTTGCCATTGCAGCGATGCACTTTAGCGGGCATCCGCTTGCCAAGATTGGAAGCTGGTGCACAAAGCTTATCCCCGTACAAGGCAGGTTGGAGCCTCTTTCGAATGATCGTGGGATTGGGATATATATCGACTATGCCCACACTCCCGAGGCCTTGATAAGCCTGCTTAAAAGCATTGGTAGATTGCCGCATAGACGCATCATCAGCGTGATCGGAGCAGGCGGAAATCGCGATAAACTGAAGCGTCCGCTCATGCTCAAAGCTGCTCTCGGTGGCAGCGATGCCGTCATTATCACAGACGATAATCCACGTAATGAAAATCCTAACCGCATTATCTATGATATGGTGAGAGATTCCTCGTGGATTCTGCCTTGGTGGATCACGCGAGATAGGAAGGCGGCAATTGAGGCAGCTATCCGTCTTGCTGCAGAAGGAGATATCGTTCTCATCTGTGGCAAGGGGCATGAAAACTATCAGGAAATAGAAGGCGTTCGGCACGCTTTTGATGACAAACTGGCGGCTCGGGAAGTCTTGCAAGAGATTAAGGACGAAAAACTTGCCGATGAATTGGTGCTGCCTTTTGATGAACTTTTACTGAGGGTTATGATCGAAGAAGAGCCCGCGGCGGAGGGATATCATGCGCCCAAGACTTTGCGCAATCTCTCAACGGATACTCGCTCTTTGCGTCCAAATTCACTGTTTATCGCCATCAAAGGAGAGAATTTTGATGGTAACGACTTTGTGGAAAAGGTGCTTGAAGACACTTCTAATAGCGTGATTTGCTCCAAGGATTTTGTGTATTCAGGCGTGATTCAAGCCGCATCTGCTGAGAAACTGATGGCTCTTCTTATGCAAAAATATCTGCAGATGTTTGAGGTCTATAAGATTGCTATCACGGGCTCCACGGGCAAGACCAGCGTCAAAGAACTCATCGCGCAAATCTTTTCATATAAAGCAGATGTGCTCAAGACAAGTAGAAATGAAAACAATATTATTGGGCTCACCAAGACCATCTTGCGGCTGTGTCCCACAGATAAGTATGCCATCTTTGAGATCGGCAGCAATCACTTAGGCGAGATCGATCTCTTGGCAACGACGATCACTCCGGATGCGGGGCTCATCCTCAACGTTGGCCCTTCACATCTGCAATATTTCAAAGATGAAGAGGGAGTGTTCAAAGAAAAGACCGACCTCTTTGAAAGAGCATTGCAGATAAGGCTGTATCCCGCTGATGATCATCGCTTTGAGATCTACCATAAAAACGCAGTAGGCGTTGGTTTTGCGGCCAATGCAGATTGCCGGATACAAGATGTTTTGCAGACAGAAAATGGTCTAAGATTCCACTTGGGTTCTCGGGAGTGGGAGATTCCCTATCTTGCGCCACATTTTGCCATCAACGCATCATTTGCCATCTGCTTGGCAATCCGTCTCGGGCTGGATGCAGTCGATATCCAAGCGGCACTATCAAAGAAGATTATCATGGATATGCGCATGCAAATAAGAGAGATAGATGGCAGGATAGTCATTGTGGATTGTTATAATGCAAATCCTGTTTCCATGCAGGCGGCAATTGAGTTTTGGCGCGATTATGAACCGGCTCTCCCCCATGTTGCTTTTGCAGGCGATATGTTGGAGCTCGGCGAGAGCGCAGAAATGTTTCATGAGATGATCGGGGCAATCTTTGCAGAAAGTGGGCATGAAGAAATCTATAGCATTGGTAAATATGCAAAGAGCTATCAACAGGATAGTTCAAGGCATTTTGAGGATGTGGACGCTTTGCTCAAGCACTTTCCAGAGCTGCCTAAGCCGGCAGTAGTCCTGATCAAAGCTTCAAACGGGATGAAACTCTCGAAAATATTAGCCCACCTTTTAGGAGAAGAATAATGCTTTATCACCTTCTTTATCCGCTGGCAAAGTATTCGATTGTATTTAACGTGTTTCGTTATGTTACATTCAGATCAATCGGTGCGTTCATTACCGCACTCTTGTTTTCACTTCTTTATGCTCCGACTATCATCAAAGCCTTGAAAAAGGGTAATGCGGTGGAGACTATCGACGAAGATATGCCTGAAAAGCATAAGATCAAAGCGGGAACGCCCACCATGGGGGGACTCATTATCCTCGTGGGACTGATCTTTTCGTCCTTGTTTTGGAACATCCTCACTAATCCGGCGATACTCATGATGTATCTCGCTACTATTGGACTGGGTGCGCTGGGATTTATCGACGACTATCTCAAAAACTTTGTGAAGGCAAAGAAGGGTTTGGTTCCTAAATACAAGCTTTGGGGGCAGATCGTTGTCGCGCTCATTCTCGCGCTTGCCATCTATTTCAGTTCCTCGGATGCCAATGTGACGAACTTGCAGATTCCTTTTTTCAAAAACCTGATCTTGCCCTTAGGCTGGCTTTTTATACCATTTGTCATATTTATGATCACAGGGAGCTCCAATGCGGTCAATCTCACCGATGGTTTGGATGGCTTGGCTGCGGGGACCTTGGCTATCGCTGCTCTTGGCTTGGGGATCATGAGCTATATCAAAGGACACTTTGTCGCTGCGGAATATCTTAATCTTGAGTTCATCCCAAATGCGGGCGAGTTGACGGTCTTCATCTCTGCACTCATCGGTGCTCTAATGGGCTTTTTGTGGTATAATAGCTATCCGGCGCAGGTCTTTATGGGCGATACCGGTTCTCTTGCATTGGGCGGCATTATGGCGGTTATCTCGGTGCTGCTTAAAGAGCAAATCTTCCTGTTTATAATTGGCTTCATCTTTGTCTTTGAGACTCTTAGCGTGATCATTCAAAGATATTGGTTCAAATATACAAAGAAAAAGTTTGGTGCGGGACGGCGTGCCTTCCTTTGTGCTCCTATTCATCATCACTATGAGCTTAAAGGCTTGCACGAATCGAAGATAGTGATGCGTTTTTATATCGTTGCCATGCTTTTGGTGGCAGTTGGACTCAGCACAATCAAGCTTAGGTAAGGGTGTGTTCTCGTGATTGATAAGAAAAAGAAATATGCTATCTTGGGACTTGCACGCAGTGGCATCGCTGCGGCGAAGAAGCTCAGTAGTATGGGGCTTTGTCCCTTCATCAGTGATCTGAATGACAAGTCTTTTGATGAAGAAACTGCCGCTTTCCTCGCTGATTATCCTCATGAATTGGGAGTGCATTCAGAGAAACTCTTTGAATATGATTGCTGGATCGTGAGTCCCGGAATCCCGCTGGATGTGCCCATCATAAAAGAAGGTAAGAAACGTGGAATTGAGCTCATCTCTGAGATAGAATTTGGCTATAGAATCAAGGCAGAGGATAGCAAGATCATCGCTGTGACTGGCTCTAATGGCAAGAGCACCACGGTCAGCCTCGTCCATCACATCCTAAAGAGCATGGGCAAATCATCTATACTTGCAGGCAATATCGGCGCGGCGTTTTGTAGCTTTCCCATCGAAAAGCCGGGCACTGAATACATCATTCTTGAGATCAGTAGCTTTCAGCTCGACCTGATAAGCAGCTTTAAACCTGATGTTGCAACACTACTCAATATCACGCCGGATCATCTCAATCGCTATGAGAGCTTTGACGACTATGCTTTTAGTAAGACGAGTATCTTTAAATATCAAACTGAGCAAGACTTCGGCATCATCAATAAAGATTGCGCCGAGACGCTGAAACACCTCCGTGAAAAGCCGGGCAAGATGCTGAGCTTTTCGATGGATGACCCTGCTGCAGATGCCTTTATCAAGGATAAGAGACTGCAAATTGGGGATTATAGCTTTGATCTGAATGAGCTCTTGATCAGAGGGCCGCACAATCATCAAAACCTCATGGCTGCAATGCTTATCATCAAAGCATTGGGGCTGGATCTACAGCAAGCTTATGAGGCAGCACTGAACTTTCCCTCTCTTCCCCACCGCTTGGAATATGTTACAACAATCAATGGTATTTCGTTTTATAATGACTCCAAGGCGACTAATACGGACTCAGTTCGCTGTGCCCTAAGATCCTTTGAGCGCCCCATCCGCCTCATCCTCGGAGGCTCGGATAAAGGAGAAGACTTTGACCTCCTTACCGATGAATTAAAAGAGCATACAGTTAAAATATATGTGACGGGAGACACCATCCCACAGATGCGTCAAGCGTGGCTGGGCAAGCTCCCCATGACAATCGATGAGGACTTTGAGCATTGTGTTCGACTTGCCTTTGCAGAGGCAGATCATGGCGAAAGCGTTGTGCTTAGCCCTGCATGTGCCAGCTTTGATCATTTCAAGAACTTTGAACATCGTGGTGAATATTTCAAACAGATAGTATGGGAACTCAAGCGTGAAAAAGAACAGATTTAACACCTATGTAGTGGGTTTCGACCGCACAGTCTTTTGGAGCTATTTCTTTCTCTGCGTTGTGGGGCTCATCGTGATGGTTGATATATCATCCGTGCAGAGTTCCATGACCTATTTCTATAAGCATCTTGCCTTTCTGCTATTTTCATGGGTGATAGCCATACTGATTGTCTATTTCTTCAATTTCGAAAAGCTGAGATTCATGAATACTTGGCTGGTCTATCTTGCGATTGGGATGCTGATCTTTGTGCTATTAAAGGGCTCCACGATCAAGGGGGCGACTCGGCAGATAAGCCTCGGCTTTGTCAGTTTCCAGCCTTCTTTCTTTGCACGTATTGCATTGGTCTTTTTCTATGCTAATATCCTCGCGGATAAGCAAGAGACCTTGCAAAACACTACGAATATCTTGCGTTTTATGGAGAACTTTCCTGCCTTAACCTTGCTCACAGCCATCGTCTTTGGGCTCATCTTTGCAGAGAAGCATCTCTCCACGATCATCATCAGCGGAGTCACTCTCCTCGGCATGCTCTTTTATGCGGGAATCAGGAAGCGCATACTTGCACTTGTCTTGGTTGTTGCGGTGATTGGTGGAGTGTTTATCATCAAGAAAGGTGATGATTTCCGAGCCAACAGGATGGATACTTACAAGAGATACAGTCTATTTTTCAAAGAGAGAGACCTCACCGAATCAGGTAGCGGAGACTATCAAGTGCGCGAAAGCCTTATCGCACTCACCAGTGGAGGGCTAACGGGCACAGGCATCTCACGAGGCAGAGCAAAACATTATTACCTGCCCGAAGTTAGAACCGATTACGTTTATACCATCATTGGCGAAGAAGCAGGTTTCCTCGGCGCAATCATCGTCTTCCTCTTGCATAGCGCCATCTTTTTTGCCGCAATGAGGATATCTTTTAGACAAGAAGACCTCTATCTGAAACTGCTCTCGTCGGGAATGGCGATGAACGTATATTGCAATGTATTGGTAAATACAGGCGTGGCTATGAGCATACTCCCGCCCACGGGAAACACTCTGCCCTTCATCAGCTATGGAGGCTCGGCTCTGCTCATGGATAGCATCGCAATGGGCGTGATCCTCAATATCAGCGCAAACAGGAGGACGGTATGAGATTTGCCTTTGGTGCAGGCGGCACAGGCGGGCATGTTGTCCCTGCTCTCGCACTTGCAAAAGAGCTAAGTAAGCATGGTCATGACTGCCTTTTCATTGGTAATAAAGACGGGATTGAGGATAGACTCAGCAAGAACGAGGGATATCCCTTTCATGCTATACGCGTGCGTAAACTCTATCGCAGTCTCTCGCTTAGCAACCTTGCTTTCCCCTATTATCTTGTCGAAAGTGTAATGCAGTGCAAGAGGATTCTCAAAGAAGAGAAGATAGACGCAGTGATCGGAACCGGCGGCTTTGTTTCCGGCCCAGTAATCATCGCCGCGATATTGTGCAAAGTTCCCTGCTTCCTCCACGAAAGCAACTCCTATCCCGGCTTAGTGACACGCAAGATAGCTTCGAAGCTCAGACGGCTCTATATCTCCTTTGAGGATACACGCGGCTTCATCAATAAAGCAGACATGAAGAACCTCGGCATTCCCATCCAAGAGAAAACCTTGTCGGAGGGCTTTTCACTAAGTGAATTCGGTTTGGAAGACGAACGTAAGACACTTCTCATAACCGGTGGCTCTCAGGGCTCTCTTGCCATCAATCAAGCCGTAGCAGGGGCATTAGACGAACTATTAGAGGAAGGCTGGCAGATTCTTTGGCAAACAGGTAAAAACAGCTTCAGCGAGTTCTCAGAGCGTTTTAAAGACAGAAAAGGTTTATACATGTTCGACTTCACCATGCAGATGAACGAGATGATGGGCAAAGCTGATCTTTCCATCACCCGCGCAGGTGCGATAACCACGGCAGAGCTGGAAAGAGCAAAGCTTCCCGCAATCATGATCCCGCTCCCCACTGCTGCTGCAAATCATCAATATTACAACGCTTTGGCTCAAGAAAAAAAGCAAGCCGCGATTCTCTTGCTCCAAAGTAAACTAACACCAAACTTTCTACTTGCCCAAATACGCAGCGCAGATTTACTTGCCCTCAAACTTGCTTTAGAAAAGCTGCCTGCAAACAAGGCAGCGCAGAACATAGTTCAAGATATTTTAGATACTTTTAAAGGAGATTAAGATGCTTGGCAGAACACAGAAGATACATTTCATCGGCATTGGCGGAATCGGCATGAGTGGCATAGCCGAATTCCTTCTCAACCAAGGACTGGAAATCAGCGGTTCTGACATGAAGAAAAGCGAGATCACAGCCCACCTCGAAAAGCGTGGTATAAAAATAAATGAAGGGCACGACCCAAATCTCATCCACGATGCTGACGTGGTAGTCAAATCCTCTGCCGTGAACGACGACAACCCCGAGATCGTAGCAGCGAAAGCACTGAAGATACCCGTGATCAGACGTGCCGAGATGCTTGCTGAGATCACCCGCATGAGCTTTTCCATCGGCATTGCCGGAACGCATGGCAAGACCACCAGCACCTCCATGGCCGGGCTCGTTCTCGAAGCTGCAGGACTGGATCCCACCATCATCGTCGGTGGAAAGGTCAAGAACTTCGGCTCAAACAACGTTATGGGCTCCGGCAACTACATCATTGTGGAAGCCGATGAATATGACCACTCCTTCCTCTCGCTCACTCCCTGCATCGCCGGCATCACCAACGTTGATGAAGACCACCTCGATTGTTATCGCAATCTCGACGACATCAAAGGCGCCTTCATTGAATACGCCAACAAAGTTCCTTTTTTCGGCAGCGTTATCGCCTGTCTTGACGATCCCGGCGTGCAATCCATTCTGCCCTTAATCCAAAAACGCATCATCACCTACGGCTTTTCCAGACAAGCTGATGTGCAGGCTGTGAACATTGATTTGAAGGACTTCAAAGCTTCCTATGATCTTACTTTCAAAGGCTATAAGCTGGGACGCATCTCGATGAATGTCACCGGCAGGCACAACATCCAGAACTCACTTCTCGCCTGCGCTTTGGGACTCGAATTGGACATCCCCTTCAAACACATCCAAGAAGGAATGGCAGCATTCAACGGAGTCTATCGCCGTTTTGAATACAAAGGCGAAGCCGGTGGCATCACTCTCTATGACGATTACGCCCACCATCCCACCGAGATTTTGGCTACTCTGGAAGCCTTTAAGGACAGCGTGGACAAGCGCATTGTCGCTCTTTTCCAGCCTCATCTATATTCCCGCACGCGTGATCTTTATGAACAATTTGGCAAAGCTTTTTTCAGTTGCGATTGCCTGATCGTTGCGCCGATCTATCCCGCTCGTGAGAAACCCATTCCCGGCATAGATTCAAAACTCATCGCCGATGTGGCTATTCAAAGCGGGCACAAGATGGTGAAAGTGATAGACAAAAACGCCTCGATAGTGAAGGAAACACTCTCTATTCTCAAGCCCGGCGACCTACTCATCACCATCGGTGCAGGCAACATTTGGCAATATGGCGAAGAAATCTTGCAAGAACTGAAAAAAGATGTTGACACAAATGCCAAAGATTAAAAGAGTTGAGTAAAATTGTTTCGACTCTCGATTTTCGCATCTTGCAAAATCGGTAACTTATTGATTATTAAAGGAATGTATTATGAAGCACAAAAAACGCAGAGGCAATAGCAGGTATTATATCTTCTTTGCTCTCAGTCTGATGGCGATCCTGGCTTTAGGGCTTGGTCTCTTTCATTTTATGCTTCATCTATCTTGGCTGGAAGTTCAACACATAAACATCGCAGGAAACCTCGTCGTGCCGGATTCTCTTGTCTTTCAAACTTGCAGTAAACACCTCGGTACCAATCTTTTCAAAGTGCCAACGCGTGAGTTAGCCGCAGAGTTAAACCAGTTTTCGCGCATCAAAAGCGTGAAGGTGAGACGCAGAATCCCTGCAACGATCAATCTGACGATCACCGAAAGAAAGGCTTTTTTATATGTTAAAAGCTTTGAAGGACGCCTCTACCCCATCGATTCCGAAGCGATTGTCATGAAAAGCTATAGCCCGATTGCCAATGAAGACATTCCAATCTTTAGTTCATATTACACGGACGAACAGCTCAAGCCCGGAACGCGTCTCAAAAAGGCTGATCTAAACAAGATCATTGCAGTTCACAAAAGAGTTGTTCATGAAGCCTCCGATTATCTGCCAATTATCTCGGAATATTATCTGATAGACAACACCGTCTATATGGTTGATGCACGATATGGCACGCGGATTATCCCCTCCGAGGAAAACATGGCAATCCAACTTAAGCGTTATCAATTTGTTCAAGATAACGGCAATATCTCGAGAAATAAGGTTGTTGACCTGCGTTTTGAAAATCAGGTCGTTGTGAAGGGAGCAGAAAGATGAAAAGCAGCGTGATTACAGCTCTGGACATCGGGTCTTCGGTGGTGAGAACTGCGATTGCTCGCACCAAGAAAGATTCGACAATTGAACTACTCGGCATAGGGCAACAGCCCTCTGACGGGATAGATAAAGGCGTGGTGACAGACATTCAAGCCCTCTCTGAATGCATCAGCAAATCAATCAAAGATGCAGAGAGTGCTGCCGAATGCGGTGTTGCAAATATCTATACAAACATCACCGGCGAACACATTAGAACCCAAGTCGGAGACGGTCGCATAGCCATCCCCAGCGAAAACCCAAACGAGCCCGGCGAGATTGAGGATGAACACCTCGAACAGGTCATCAACGACGCCAAAAACAGCGTCAAGATCCAAAAAGGCTATGAAAGACACAAGATATTGCACGGCATCCCCCACAACTTTATCATAGACTCGCAAGACAACATCCGCAACCCTTTGAACATGAACGGATTTCACCTCACGGCAAAGGTTCTCACAATCCTCGGCGACCTCACCCCATTGCGCAACATCACCAAATGCATCGAGCTCTCCGGACACGAGATTTTGCCCGAAAACTTTGTTTTAAACCATGTCGCCCTCAGCCACAGCGTTCTTTCTGAAGACGAGCGCAGACTGGGAGCAATCATGATGGACATCGGTGGCGGTGCTTGCGACATCTCAATCTATGACCGTGGCTCTTTGGAAAACATCTTCATGATCCCCATGGCGGGCACAGCGATCACCGAAGACCTCGCCATCCTCTTAAAGACCACCATCAGCAACGCTGAATATATCAAGAAACAATTTGGTAATGCCCTTGCCGAGCGGGTTGACGACTCCTTGGAGATCGAAGTGGAAGGCATAAGCGGCAGAACAGGCACCAAGAGAAAACAGGTGCAGGTTAGCCAAATTATCGAACATAGAGTGCAGGAAATGCTGAGCCTCGCCTATGCTAAATGTAAAGATTACTATACCCCTGAGCTTGTTACTGCCGGCATCATTCTCACCGGAGGCAGCGCAAAACTCGAAGGAATCGACCTGGCCATTCATAAATCTTTTAACTTGCAAGTAAAAGTCGCCAGACCCGATCTCTCAAGATTTTCCTCAGGAGCGCAAGCTTTGGACGATCCCATCTTTGCCACCTTGGTTGGAATGCTTTACTACGCAATGGGTTTCGAGCATGAAAGCAACGGCAGAAGCATCGCACTAAGCAACATCAGCAACAGTAAAATATGGGAAAAGATTAAAAATATTATAAAGGATTTTAAATAAGGGAGTTATTATGCTTGAATTTGACGAGAAGAAAACTTTTGCCGGAACAAATATTAAGATCGTCGGTGTCGGCGGTGCCGGCGGTAATGCCATCAATGCCATGATTGAAAACAATCTGGAGAATGTAGAATTTATCGCTGCAAACACAGATAACGGCGATTTGAATAAATCTAAAGCAAAGATGAAACTCCAGATAGGACGCAAGCTTACTCGCGGATTGGGAACGGGTGCAGACCCCGAATTGGGCTCACGCAGCGCTGAAGAATCCAAAGAGGAAATTAGGTCGCACTTGGAAGGTGCAGACATGGTCTATATCGCTGCCGGAATGGGAGGCGGAACCGGAACTGGTGCAGCTCCCATCGTCGCCAAGATCGCCCGCGAAATGGGCATCCTCACCCTCGGCATCGTTTCCACCCCCTTTTCTTTTGAAGGTGCAAAACGCGCGCAGAATGCGGAACACGGCATCAAACATCTTTCCGAATATGTGGACACCCTCATAGTTATCCCCAATGAAAAACTTTGCGAAATCTATGGTGAAATGCGCTTTCATGAAGCTTTCCACAATGCAAACCAGATCCTCTTTGAAGCAGCAAAAGCAGTCAGTGACATCATTACCATCAACGGCTTCATAAATGTTGACTTTGCCGACGTCAAAGCAGTGATGCAAAACACAGGATATGCCCTCATGGGAACCGGCATGGCAGAAGGCGAAAATCGTGCCATCAACGCCGCTCGCAACGCAATTTCAAATCCTCTCCTCTCTGATATCAACCTCGCCGGATGTAAGTCCTTGCTACTCAATATCACCATGGGTGATGATGTGCTCATGAGCGAATTTGAGGAAGTTAGCAGCGTTATCGTAAACGAGACCGGAAAAGACGCAAACATCATCATGGGCGTGATTATCGATGAAAACCTGGCTGGCAAAATTTCTGTCACCATCATCGCAACAGGACTTTCAAAAGCTGATAACATAGAAAGTGACTTCAGCTTTCCCCGCTTTGACATCGCTTCTCCAAGCAAATCAATGAAAGACGAGACAAACTATATTGCCGAACCTACACCCGACGACATTCTCAAAAAGCTTGATCTCTATAAGCCTGAAAAAAACGATGTTGAAGCTGATGAAAGCAATGCAGAGATAAACAGAATTAAAGCTTTGAGAACTGATGTCCCAAGCTTTCTTAAGGCCTTAGACTAATTTACCAACCCCAGCTTTGGTGCTTCTCCTCCTTGAAATGCGCCAAAGCAAATAAACAAAGAGACTTTCGGTCCCCCTCCGAAAGTCTCATTTTTTTTTGACTATTTAAAGAAAGTTTATCTGATGCTGCGAACCAATCTAACGCCGATATAAGACTTTTTGCTATAGGGCTTTGCATAGCTTCGCGCAGACACTCGCATCATGTTTCCCCCGTGATACCAACTGCCTCCACGAACCACGCGGTCTGTGCCTTCATAAGGCCCTGCAAATACATCGATAAAACCACGACTGTAGGGACTATACCAATTCCACACCCATTCCGCAACATTGCCACTCATGTCATACAACCGCAATTCATTAGCAGCTCTTTGGCGCACCCTATGGCTACCTCCGTCAGAGTTTTCGGCAAACCAACCGGCTTCAAGAGCGTCTTCCGAACCACTATAGGTCTTGCTTTCGCGTCCCATGCCGCCCTTTGCTGCCAGTTCCCATTCCGCCTCAGTAGGCAAGCGATAACCGTCTGCATCAAAGTTACAGACAATCTCTGAACCTTGATAATCATAGGCCGGAGTAAAGCCATCAAGAGCACTCTTTGCATTGCAATATTCCACAACATCAAAGAAAGACACATTTTCCACAGGCAAATCATCGCCCTTAAACAAGGATGGATTCTCTTTATTGACCATCATCCATTGCATTTGTGTAAGCTCGGTGGGCATGATCATAAATGACGGCACATCAACCACAAGCAGAGGAAACTCGTCATCATTTGCCTCGGGGTTGATGCTTCCCATCACCAAGGTATCTGCTTTGACCTTAACCATGATCAGCTCGTGATTTTCCACGGTTTGTTCTATTTCAATTTCAATATCAGGCTCACGAACAAAACCCTCGCCTCTTGCCCTCTCGCGCTTTTCCAAAAATTTCTGTATTCCCAAGATAGCAATGAGCACAACGCAGATCGCCAACAATACTAAAAATATCTTTCTCATCTTTCCGACGTCCTTGGTCTTAGTTTCAGCTTGATCAAGTTGAGGAGTTGTATAGACAAATCTTTGGGACACTGCTGTTTCCTTGGGTGTCTCATCCTCATGTTTTTCAGGTTCATAAGTCTTTTGCTGAGACTCTTCCGGCATTTCTTGGATGCTTTGATTTGGCAGAGAAATCTCTTCAATTGAGAGCGCAAATGCAATAGACTCTTCAGAGGGCACAACTGCTAAATCTGTTAAAACAGGAGTCTCAAGCTCATCGATTTCTTCTAAAGCAGGCTCTTCTTGATCTTCAAGAGAATCTTGCTCAGGCGCTTCTGTGTCCAAGCTCTCAGGCTCTTCCTCATCTGCAAAAGATATCTCAACTGTAGCGTTCTCAGTTTCAGAGGGCTGGGTTTCTTCTTCCTCAATTGCTTCTGTTTCTTTAGGTTTCGGCTCCGACACTGCTTCAGGCACGATCTCTTCCGGAATCTCCTCCGTTTCAAGCGGCAATTCTTCTTCCACTGCAGACTCTTCCACATCTGCAACGCTCCAATCAAAATCGATGGACTCCATCTTGAGCAATTCCAAAAGCGCGGAATTATTCTCTATCCTACTCTCAGGATCGTTTTTAAGACAGATGAGCAAGATGGAATAAAGCCAATCCGGCACTTTATCGCTATCCGGCAAGATCACGCCGCGCGTAAGACTTTGATCCTTATTCTCTTCGGGTGAGCTGAAGCTATCCAAACGCCAAGGTAAATGTCCGCAAAGCATTTGATAGAGGATCACAGCCCAAGAATAGATATCAGAATTGGGCTTAACCACCGAATCACTATAGCTTTCCGGTGCTACATATAAAAGCGGGAAATGATAGCGCGGATTACCCTCGGAATGTCGCCAAGCTTCGCGATTTTTTCCAAAACCGATGATGAAAAGTTTTCCATCTTCATCGATGAGAATGTTGTAAGGGTTAAGATTTGCATGATGATAGCCTTTTTCTTCCGCATAGATGAGAGCATGCAAGATATCGCGTGCCCAAGTCAAGCTATGAGCAAGCTGTGCCCTGCCTTTGTTTTCTAAGAGATATTCCGCCAAAGACTTACCGGCAATATATTCACAAACAAGGGCGGAGGTATTCTTTTCGCCTATAAAGCTAATGCCTTTTCTGATGGCGGGATGGCTCAGCATAATCGCTGCTTCTGCCTCGCTCTTGAGGCTCTTAGCCAAGACATCATCTGACAATACTTCGGAAGCGGGAATTTTGATTAAGACCGTTTCATTATCGTCACGCCTTTTGGCTTTATAGAGCACAAAACGCTGCGATTGATTTATGACCTTTTCGGTGATAAAGCTATTTAAATTCATAGTTTATTGCGCCAAATGTATGGTGTTACCGCGCTTCATGACGCGCACGATATGTGAAGAGCCCAAATGATAAGGGATGAAATTTATGCTGGGGATATCCCAAATTATCAAATCCGCCATTTTGCCTACTTCCAATGAACCAACGTAGTCTTCCACGCCCAAAGCGCAAGCAGCGTTAATAGTTGCAGCACAAAGAGATTCCACCGGCGAAAGTCCCATCTGTAAACAGGCAATGCTCATCGTCAGTGGCATGCTATCGCAATTACAGCTTCCAGGGTTATAGTCCGTGGCAATTGCCACCGGCAAACCCTCTTCAATCATCTTGCGTCCGCGTGCATAGGTCTTAGAGCGCAATGAGAACAGAGTTGCAGGCAAGAGAACGGGAATCACGCCCGCTTCCTTCATCGCTCTGATACCTTCGTCTGAAGCTGCTCCAAGATGATCCGCCGAGATGCAACCCATTTCAGCCGCAAGTTCCGCGCCACCGATACTTTCAATCTCATCAGCATGCATTTTGAGCTGCATACCGGCCTCTTTTGCAGCCTTTAGCACGCGGCGAGATTCTTCTATGCTATAAACATGAGCTTCGGTGAAGATATCGCAAAACTCTGCTATGCCCTGCTCAGCTACTGCGGGAATCATTTCCTCTGTCAAAATCTTGATATATGCCTCGTGGTCGTCCTTATATTCAGCGGGAAATTCGTGCGCACCCATGAAAGTGGGAATTATGTCAATTGGCATGAGCTGGGATAGCCATTGTATGGCTCTGAGCTGTTTTAGTTCACTTTCGGTTGTGAGGCCATAGCCGCTTTTAGCCTCGAGGGTGGTGGTTCCTTGGGCGATCATCCTCTCGATGCGCGGGATGCTTAGTTCTACCAATTCTTGTTCGCTTGCCGCCCGGACCGAGGCAATGCTACTGCGTATGCCCCCGCCGGCAAGGGCGATGTCCACATAACTTTTGCCCTCTAAGCGCATAGCAAATTCATCTTCGCGCGTGTGCACAAAAACAGGATGGGTGTGGCTGTCCACAAATCCGGGAGTGATGATCTTACCGCTTGCATCTATCATCGTTTCCCAGCTATATTTATCTTCTATTAATTTAGAATCTGCTATTTCTATTATCCTTCCGTCTTTGATGGCAATGCCTGCATTCTTGATGATTCCGGCATCACTCATCTCTTTGCCATATTTTGCCTTACCGCCACTGTTAACGGTAGCAATTTCGCGTGCATTGATTATCACTGTATCTACTTTCATTTTGTTTCTCCTTTTTAAAGATTCAATCTATTTAATGAAGCCCTTTTCAGTCAAGTAATTTGACCGATTTTTTATCTTAACTGCCCTTTCAGCTTGTTTTAGGCAGATTTAACATGGGTTTCAGTGCCTTCTTCCTCGGAGCATCTGGTGATGATTTGCTCATGATATGCTCATGGTGATGACCACATCATGACCATATCATGACCAGAACCCAGTAAGGAAGCAGTGGAAAAATCGGCAAGAAATGCTTAAAATTTGAGAGTTAAATATGTGTTTTCTATGAATTATGAATATTCTTGCAAATCAGTACCAAGAAATTCAGGGAAAGCATTTGACATGAAAACAGTGCCGATTAATGTCGTGTTTACTGATCGTCACTTAAATAATGATATGGCAAAGAGCATAATAATGTTCTTACGAAACTTTATCGAAGGATGTTGGAATTTACACCAAGCTATGAAGCTTAACAAAAAAACACATAAACTAAGGATCAACTTAGGAGGAATGATGGTTCCGAGCAAAATTGTTTTAGCTTTCATTTTAATTATTACGCCTATATGTGTCATCTACGCTCTAAACGACATGCCTCTGCTGGCGCAATTGCAAGGTGAGCATAACATGTCTTATTTTGGTTACAGCATAATTAGCTTAGACTTTAACCATGATGGCTATGATGATTTAGTAGTATATTCTATGGCTTATGGATATCAGTATCAACAAAGCCCATCCCGTGGCAAAGTTTACATCTATTATGGGGGTCCCGGTTTTAGTTCCGCCTCAGAGCCTGCCATTACTTTAGAGGGTGATTATCCCGAAGGTGAGCAGAGAATTATTGGCTCAATCGTAAGTCCCGGTGATATTAACGGGGATGGATTTGATGACCTCATTATTGTAGACAGAAACCCTGATGTTCCCGGCAGTGTTAGATTTCGGTTTTACTTTGGTGGAACAAGCGATTTATCAAGTCCTGACAAGATTGAATATCCTTTGCCCGGTGAAGAAATATATAGTATGTACGCGCTTGGTGATGTTGACGGAGACGGTTTTGGTGATGTTGGCATTTGCTACCATATAGACCGCTATACTTATTTCGATATCATGTGGGGAGGATCTTTTACCCGGCAAAACATACTTAGTTTAGACTTTCGAACCGGATCTCCTGACGGATCAATTATTGGAATCGGCGACATAAACGGCGATGGATATGATGATTTTTCCATAGGGTATCTTGGTGAGGAGCAGGGGGTCATACGATATTCTACCATCAGAATATATTATGGAAATAGTAGCAGAGTATTTGATGATTATACACTTTTGGTCGATACTCCCGTTTCCATTACGAGAAAATGCATAGCACTTGGAGACTTAAACAATGATGGATTCGACGATTTCTTAGGATACTGTGATAGCCGCGGCATGAATGTTTGGCTTGGATCTGATGCCGGCATTACACCGGAGCCGAATGTCAGCCTTAATCCGAAATATTTTGGGAATGCATCTATGCGCGGCGTGAAGCATGGAGACTTCAATGGCGATGGTTTCAGTGACGTAATCGCAGCCACTTATCAGGGGCGTAGGTTTGCAGTCTGGTTAGGCTCAGAAAATATGGATGGAATTGCCGACTGGCAGAAAGTAAATACATTGGAAAACTATGGTTTTGATGTTACAGTAGGTGATTTTAATGGTGATGGATGTGATGACATTGCGATTTCTGCACCGTTTGAGGAGGGAGCATGGGTATATCATGATTTCCGCGGTTATGTATTTGTTTATGCAGGTAATCCTGAATTGGTATCTAATCATGACCTCATTGCTCCACCAGTGAAAGACCAACTTATTTTAAGCCTGAGTCCCAATCCTCTGCGGACTAATGATGAGATCACGATTTCGCTGACGGGATTGGAAAAGAGTATAGGAAAGCCTATAACAATCGAAATTTTCAGTATCAAGGGGCAAGCTATACATCAAGTTGAAGTGGGTGGCATATCGTCTCATGAATTGGTCAGATCAATCAATCTCTCCAATTATCCAACGGGTTTATATCTATGCAGAGTAAAGATCGGCGAGCGTGCTACCACTAAGAAATTTACTATTATAAAATAAGGAGAATGAAATGAAAAAGTATTGTACCCTATATTTGCTTCTTTTATTGATTGTAAGCGTATGGGCAGTAGATGCCAATGAGTTCTTAATCGGCGCATATTCTCAGTATCAGATAAGATATGCCGGCAGCAATTTTGCTGCTAAGTTTGATTCGCTTGGTGTGTATCTTAATAATGCAGGTTACAATGCAACGGTTTACAGCTTAACCTCAGAACACGAAAGTCGACTATCGACTATTTTTCAAAAACTACATGAATCAAATATCAAAAGTATGCTTCACGACAACACCTGGTCTCCCTACAATGGCAGATTGGGAGTTGGTAGCACAACATTTGGGAATAGACTGCAAATTGAAGCCGAATATCAGCTTAAGACTGAGGTGGTGAACGGTAACACTGTCTTTGTTGTTGATGATCTTTCAACTGAAAATCAAACTTTATGTATGGAGTCCTACGATTATGTCACAAAACATGAGGTCGGAAATCGAGTATATGACACAGGAGAATATCAATATTCAAATGGTTTTGCATGGCTCTGTGACTCCAATGAAGGACATACGGCAGGGATAGCATTGTCCTATCCGAGAAAACGATGGAAGCCTTCTTGGGCTTCATGGCCAAGTTTGTTGAGTAAAGACATAGTATTTTATACTAACGCGATCAACGATAACAAGCTCTATATATCTTTGGCTATACAGCATGAAGATGTAGCACTTGGCGATCCGGTTGCATCTGTAAAATTGAAACTTTATCTTCCGCCCTCCGATCATATCGAGGGTGAGGAATATGATCAGTTTTATTACGAAAGATGAGAAAGCTTCACTGGGCCAATATGTTTCTATACCATTGACCCCAAGCTATGTTACTTCAGATGGTACAACAATAAAGAACTATCCATATACTGGAGTGCAATTTGAGGAAAACAGAAAAATGAAAACATTTGAATCGATAAGCGGTAATATCGAAGCTATCACCAGTGGCTTATCTAAGCACAAGCTACTATGCATAAGAGATGCAAGACATGATTTACTTAGTTCTTCAAAATCAAAGAGCTGAGATTAGCTCTCAGTAAAAAAAACTAAAACCATCATAAAACGAAATTGACGAGTCGATTTATGATAAAACAACAAAAAACATAATAAGGAGATTATTATGAAACACACAAGGTTTAATATGCGGAAGACAGTTATTTATTTAGTCTTCTATACTATTGCAGGGCTTCTGTTTTCACAAACAGCAATGCAGTTATTGACGACTATCGAATCCCCCTTTGTTGACGATGGATATGGATTGGGTATAAGTATTAAAGGCGGCGGGGACATCAATGGTGATGGATACAATGAT